>BNJS01001297.1_pt1 | contig 144374 bp, 245 predicted proteins | sample 8540461 | NCBI WGS metagenome assembly BNJS01 (sample SAMD00202454, study PRJDB9452) | human saliva metagenome | isolation source: human saliva | place: Japan | reverse complement strand
TTATTAATATTTTCAAAAGTAATTCTTGACTTATTCCTTAAAGAATTGTCTAGCTTTTTCAATATTAACATAGAATTTTCTATCTTTTTGTAATATTATTTCCTTTTTGTGCTAATAATTTTAGACTTCGTGAAACAGTTTCTCTTTGATAACCTAACATCTTTTGCAATATATGTTACTGTCAAATTTAAATTAATATATGTATAATCTTCAATTTTCATTTTCTTTAAGTCCATATTGTGTTCCTAGTCTGTAAAGTTTTTGCTGCTAATTTTTTTCAATATTTGAAGAAGTTAAATTTTTTTAATTGTCTGTATAGTCTTCTTATTCTTTTTTTCCATTTCTAACATACAATTTCTAGCTAAAAATATAGTCCTTAGACATAATTTTTATCGAAAGTTTTTAGACCTATCCTAAGAATTTTAGAATCTTCAAAAGCCCCAACATTCAATTCCAGAAGTATTTTTTTCTCATAAGAGGTTCATTTATCATAGATCCGTCATTTAATAAAAAAAGACAACTCTATTCTCACCACTTTCACTTGATTTTTATAAGACTTACATTTCCTGAGATTAAAAAAATACACATAATCAAGTTGCTGTCTGTCAGAATAAAGAGCCTTATTCTTTTTTTAAGTCTATTACATCTGCACTGTTTTTAATTTCAACAATTGAATTTTTTTGATATTCCACTAAAAAAACTTCTATTTTTTTCTATATCACTATTTTTTTAGCTTTCATAATATCCCCTTCTAACACTAAGTTTTTAAATTCTACTTTTAATATAGAATAGTCCTTTTTACAAAAACTTGTCAATTGACAAAATTATAAATTTACTGATAAAATGTAAATCATTTTTTTAAAAAGGAGGTCTAAATGGACGAAGAAATTAAAACAGCTAATCCGCTTGGATATCAAAAAGATATCTAAATTATTAAGGTCTTTAGCTATTCCAGCAATAATTGCCAACCTTGTGAATGCACTTTACAATGTTGTCGATCAGATATTTATTGGACAAGGAATCGAGTATTTAGGGAAATGCTGCCACAAATATAGCTTTTCCTATTACAACTATTTGTTTAGCCATAGGTCTTACTCTTGGAATTGGAGGAGCTTCAAATTTTAATTTAGAGCTAGGAAAAGGAAATCCTGAGAAATCAAAACACACTGCTGGTACTGCAGCAAGTACTCTTATAATAATTGGTATTATACTTTGTATAAGTATCAGAATTTTTTTAGAGCCTTTAATGATTTCTTTTGGAGCTACAGATAAAATTTTTACAATATGCTATGGAATATACAGGTATAACTTCTTATGGAATACCATTTTTACTTTTTTTCAATTGGGGTTAATCCTTTGGTGAGAGCTGATGGAAATGCTAGATATTCTATGATGGCAATAATTGTAGGTGCAGTATTAAATACAATTTTAGATCCATTGTTTATGTTTGTGTTTCATTGGGGGTATAGCAGGTGCTGCTTGGGCTACTGTTATAAGTCAAGTTGTTTCTGCAAGTTTATTACTAATCTATTTTCCAAGATTTAAATCAGTGAAATTTTTCTTTAAATGATTTTTATACCACAAGTCCACTATCTGAAAAAGAATTATTTCTTTTAGGTTTTTGCCTCTTTTATCTATCAATTTTCTAATATGATAGTATTGATTACAACTAATAATTTATTGAAATTTTATGGGGCTAAATCAATCTATGGAAGTGATATTCCAATAGCAGTATTTGGAATTGTTATGAAGATTAATGTTATTTTTTTATTGCCATAGTTTTAGGACTTGTTCAAGGTGCACAACCTATATTTGGTTTCAACTACGGTGCTAAAAAAATTATCATAGAGTTAGAGAAACTATGAGATTACTTTTTAAAAAGTTACTTTTTGCATAGCAAGTATTTTATTTGTAATCTTCCAAGTTTTTTTCCAAAACAGATTATTTCTTTATTTGGTGAAGGAGATGAACTATATTTCTCTTTTGCTACAAGATATATGAGAATATTTTTTTATTATTTATATCTCTAAACTCTATACAAGTTTCTATTGCTACTTTCTTCCCTTCGATAGGAAAAAGCTATAAAGGGAGCTACAGTATCTTTTAACAAAACAATTAATAGTTTTATTTCCATTACTTCTAACATTACCAAAAATTTTTTTGGTGTTGGAAGGAGTAATTTATGCAACACCTCTAACAGATTTAATAGCTTTTTACTGTCGCAATTATTTTTCTTAATACATGAATTTAAACATATGCCTAAATCTTAAAATAAAAAAAGCTATTACAGATTTAATTGACTCTGTAATAGCCTTTTATTATTTTACCCACAGATATTCATTTCTAGGTCTTCCTATTTTACCATAAACTATTCTTAAATCTACATAACCATATTTAACTAAGTAATTCATATATTTATTGATAGTCTGATTAGATAGTCCCGTTATTTCAGAAATTTTTTTCTATCATTATATATTCTTTATAATTTTTTTCATTTTTTTCTTTGATTATAGAGATAGTTACTTCACTAATTCCTTTATGGTATTCTCTATCGTGGTTATTTTCAATATTTTTTTATTTTCAGTATTTTTTTATTTTTTTGTAAGTGAACATTCACTCTTGAATATAAATCTAATAACTTTATTGGTTTTTATAGAAAAAAATCATTTGCTCCTGCTTCAAAAGAAATCTTTTAGCTATGCTTTCTAAACCTTCCAACTGTAAGTGCTATTATTGGAACTGTTTCATTAAGTTGACGAATTAATTTTACTCCTAACACACCATTTATATATGGCATATGATAATCAATAATGATTATATCTAATTTTTTTAATACTAACAATTTTTAATGCTTCTTCCATCGAAATTGCAGTATAGACTTCCCAATTTTTTTATGCGAAAAAAACTCAGAAATTGCAAATAATATTTCTTTTGAGTCATCAATAATCAAGATTTCATTTTTATTCTTCAATGTTTTCTCCTTTCATTATAATATAAGCAATTAAACCACCATTTCTTTTTATTCGTTATCATTAACTTGCACTCATGTTCATCCAAAACAGTCTTTATAAAAATTAAGTCCAACACCACTAGAATTTTTTTGTTGTATATCCAATTTCGAAAGCTTTTTCCAATTCTTCATTGCTCATACCTTTTTCCATTATCTTCAACTTTTATTAATAGAATCTTTTTATAATATTTAACTACTAAGTTAATTTTTCCCTTTTTCATGAAATGCTTCATAAGAATTTATGATTAAATTAGTTATTGCTCTTGAAAAAAAGTAATTTTATTAACTTTTATTTTTTTATTTCTTTACAATAATTTTGATAGTTTATATATTTAATACAATCATGACCTGATAAATAAGATAGTATAAAAATTAAAAAAACTTTTTCTGTACTTATAAAATTTTTTTATTTTTTTATCTCTTAAAAATTTCAGATACCATAATATTACATTTTTTTCTAAGGATTTTTTTCAATTTTTTTATAATATATTTTCCTTTGTTCATCTTCTTCTTGCATATCAAGAATTTCTATTAATGTTCCTATAGAAAAAAAGGGGGTTTTTAAATCATGAACCAGATATTGAATTTCTTTAAAAATATCTATTTTCAATTTCTTTAAGTTTTAAATTAGAAAGAGTTTTTGTGATCTCCTTTTCTTCTATATACATCTTTTTGTCTTTTTACTTGATTAAAAAAATATTATTGATAAAAAGTATAGCAAATGTAAAAAAATAGTATAAAAAAATAATATTCCAATTAAATCTAACATATTTTTCAGCTTTCATTAAAAAAAGCAATGTTTTTTTATATCAAACAGTAGTTCTCCAGTTGTTTTATAATCTAAAAATTGAAAAATATCTAGTTATATCTAACCATTGAATTCCAGTAAACACCAAAAAAAGTATAAAGCTTCTTCTTAATAAATTAATTTGTTGAAACTGATAATGTAAATATAAACTTAAATAAAAACATTTGAAGAATAGCCGCTTTACCAAAAATAGTAACTCATATCAAAAATATATTTTATATACAATAAAATAAAGTATTTGAATAACAATTAAGCTAAAAAAATAATTTTAAAAAGAAAATTAGATTTTTTTATTTAAAAAAATTCAACTGAATCTGCTATAAGAAAAAAACAGAGAAAAAAATAGGAAAAAAGTCTTAATATATTTTTGATAAATTGTTATAAAAACAGCATATAATAACTGCTCTTTATCCCATAAATCAATACTTACTTCAATATATTCATATATAGCTAAATTACTGTATAAAAGAAAATTTGGTAAAATTATACTTGTAAAAAAATCATAAATATTCCTAAAAAAATAATTCAGTATTATGGATTTTATATGTTATTTTTTTGTATCATAATTTTATCAATTCCTTTTATTTTATATTATTTCTTTTTAACTTATCTTATATTATTATATAATATCATATTTTAGGATTTTTTTACAATTTTACTTACAGAAAGAAAAAAAGAGAAAAAAGAAATAAAAAGTATAATATTGGCTTTTTTTAGATTTAACATATAATAATTTAACAATAGTATATAATTTTTAAAAAAATAGAAAAGGTGGGATTAGTTATGAGAAAAAAACTTTTTTTCTAGCTGGTATTATAGTATTAGCTTTTTTTCTGTGATGTCTTATGGAAAAGTTCCAAATACTTCTACTAAAAAAATTCAAATGTAGAAAATTGGAAACCTTATGATGATAATGGAGAAATAATTAGAACTGATAGGGGAGCAACTGGAAAAAAAGGTGTTGTTGCTACTGGAAAGGTAGAAGCTAGTAGAATAGGTGTAGACATTCTAAAAAAAGGTGGAAACGCCATTGATGCTGCTGTTGCTGCTGGATTTGCTTTTAGGAGTAGTTGAGCCAAATTCTTCAGGATTAGGTGGCGGTGGATTCATGTTGATTAGAACCGCTAAAAACAGGAGAAACTGTTTTTATAGATTTTAGAGAAAGAGCTCCTAAAAAAATCCTCACCTGAAATGTGGAAAGTTGATGATAATGGTAAAGTTATTGGCAACACAAAAGTAGAAAGGTGGAAAAAGCTGCTGCTGTTCCAGGAGAAGTTGCTGGTTTACTTTATGCTCTTGAAAAAAATATGGAACAATGTCAAGAGAACAAGTTATAAGACCTGCTGTTAATCTTGCTAAAAAAATGGATACAACGTTACTCCAATTTTATCAAATGATATGAAATCTGAATTTGATAAACTAGAAAAAAATATCCTGAATCTGCTAAAGTTTATCTGAATAAAGAAGGTTTACCATATGAAGTTGGAGATAAATTTACTAATAAAGATTTAGCTAAAAACTTTAGAAATTATTATAAAAAAAGGAAAAAGATGGTTTCTATAAAGGAGAAGTTGCTCAAGCAATTGTAAAAACTCTTAATAAATATGATGGTCTTTATACAATGGAAGATTTAGCAGATTATAAACCATTGATAAGAAAGCCTGTAACTGGTACATATAGAGGTTATGAGATTATTTCTTCTCCTTCACCAAGCTCTGGTGGTGCAATAGTAATTGAAATACTAAATATTCTTGAAAAACTTTAATGTTTCTGAATTAGAAGTAAATTCACCAGAGTATCTACACTTATTCTCAGAAGCATATAAACTAGCTTATGCTGACAGAGCAAAAATATATGGGAGATAGTGATTATACTCCTGTACCTATGAAAGGTTTTGTTTCTAAAAAAATATGCAAAAAGAAATTTCAAAAAGATATTGATATGAAAGTTGCTCATGAAAGCAAAGCACATGATCCTTGGTTATATGAATCAGAAGACACAACTCATTTTTTTCAATAGCAGATAAAGAAGGAAACATGGTTGCTATTACAAAAAAACAGTAAATGGACTATTTGGAAATAGTGTTGTTGTTGATGGATATGGTTTTGTTATGAATAATGAAATGGATGACTTTGTTGTAGGTGCAGGACATCCGAATTCAGTAGCTCCTAATAAGACTCCATTAAGCTCTATGTCACCAACTATTGTTTTAAAAGATGGAAAACCATTTATGGTTTTAGGTTCTCCTGGAGCAACAAAAATAATAAGTACTGTTTCTCAAGTTATAAGTAGAGTTATCGACCATAATATGGGTATGCAAGAAGCAATTGATACTCCAAGATTATGGGATAATACTTCTAATGTTCTAAATGTTGAAACTAGAATTTCTGATGCAACAGTTAAGAAACTGGAAGAAATGGGACATAAAGTAAATAAAACTTCAGATTGGGATAGAGGAATGGGTTCTGTACAAGGAGTTCTATAAAAAAATGATGGAACTCTTGAAGGAGGAGCTGACCCAAGAAGAGATGGAAAAAGCATTAGGAATATAAAAATTTTTTTAGGAGGAATATATAATGAAAAAAACTTTTTATGGCGTTATTATTTTTTTATTATCAGCAGTATCTATATTTGCTGCAAAAATTTGAAAAACCTGTTACTCTTACTTCTATCGGACAAAGTGCAGATGTACAAATGGTTAAAGCTTTATTAAAAAAAGCTGAAATTGATGCAAACTTTGATAAGTCTATTACAGCTGATAAATTAAAAAAATGAAAAAAACTCTTATTTTAGCAATAGGGTGGAAGTTCAAAAAGGATTAGGAGCTGCTGGAATAAAAAGCTGAAGATGAACTTGCAAGAGCTGAAAAAAATTAATAAAAAGTTGCTAAAAGATAAAAAAATTAAAAATAATTGGAATGCACATTGGTGGTGAAGCAAGAAGAGGAGAATTATCAGACAAATTCGTTAAAGTTGCTGCTCCGTATTGTGACTACTTAATAATAGTAGAAGAAGGAAATAAAGATGGTATTTTTTTACTAAGATGTCGTCTGAAAAAAAGATACCTATGGATAGTGTTCCAAAAATTACCAATGCTGTTGATCCTTTAAAAAAAGGCATTTGAATAATTTTTGATAGGGGATAGCAATATCCCCTATTATTATAATTATTTTAGGAGGATTTTATGTCAATTGAATTAATAATATTTTTTTAGCTATGATAGCAGTATTTGCAATAGCTTGTTTCATTTTTAAATTACCTGTAAGTTTAGCTATGGTTCTTTCATCTATAACTGGAACTTTAATAGCTACTAAAGATATTCCTATAAGACATTTAGTCAGAAGGAATGTTTGGATATTTAGATACAATTTTAGTAATAGCAACAGCTATGATATTTATGAAAAGTTATTCAAGAAATAGGAACTTTAAATGCACTTAGTGCAACAATTATAAAAAAATTTTTATAGAATTCCATGGCTATTACTTATTTTTTTCTAATGTTTGTTTCAATGTTTCCAGGAATGATAACTGGATCTTCAACAGCTTCTGTTCTTACTGCAGGAAGTATAGTTGCACCAATTCTTTTATTAATTGGGATTCCTATGACAGAAACTGCAACTATAATAGCATTGGGTGGTTTATGTGGAATGATAGCTCCACCTGTTAATATTCCAGCAATGATTATTGGCGGAGGAATTGATATGCCTTATGTTGGTTTTACAATTCCATTACTTTTTATTAACTATTCCAGTAGCAATTTTTTTCTGTTTTATTTCTAGGATTAAAACATGTAAAAATTGATTATGAACAGATAAAGCATGAAATTGATTTTTTTCTATTGTAGAACAATATGGATTAAAACTTTATTTTCCAGTTATACTTGCCATTTTTTTCTTATGATAATGGACAAAGTTTTTCCCAAATATTTTTTTGGACTTGGTATGCCTTTAATATTTATGATAAGTGCTATTGTTGGATTATTCTGTGGTAAAAAAATAAATTTCTTTAAAGTATCAAAAAAATGCCATAAATGAAAGTCTTCCTGTAATGGGTATCTTGATGGGAGTTGGAATGTTTATACAAATAATAACTCTTACTGGAGTAAGAGGTTATGTTGTTGTAAATAGTTTAAGCTTACCTCAATCATTTGTATATATTGCAATGGCAATAACTATTCCATTATTTGGTGCTGTTTCATCATTTGGTGCTTCTTCTGTTTTTAGGGGTACCATTCTTAATGGTATTTTTTTAGCAAAAAAATCAAATTATAACTGCTTCAGCTATATCATTTATAGCCTCATTAGGAGATTTAATGCCTCCAACTGCACTTGCAGGTATATTTGCAGCACAAATTGTTGGCATGAAAGATTATACTCCTGTTCTTAAAAAAATCAATAATCCCAGCTATTGTAATCATTTTTATATTCTATCTTGATAATTGTATTTTTCAAAAGAAATAGCTACTTTTATATATTAAATGAGGTGATAAATTATGATGATGTATATATATTTAAGTATATTATTATATGTTTTAATAATAGTTATTTTCAACTTATTAGAAGAAAAAAAGCTATAACAAAACAACTAAATGCGGCACTTGTTATTATTCCATTAATTCTTAGAATTTTTATTTATAAAAATAAAGGGGGAAAGAAATGAAAGGAACTAAAGCAACTGGAATTATAATGATTCTTCTTTCTCTAGTTATTGCATTTATAGCAGGAAAAAGAATTTTTAAAAAAACAAGAGAGTTAGAACCTATTGTACAAGGTGATGGAGTAACATCTGTTCAAAAAATTAAGTGATTATCTGCCAGATTTAAAAAGGAACTAGAGGAGATAGTGACATCTATGTATTACAAGGAGAAGAACCAGGTGGATCTATTCTTATTTTAGGTGGGACACACCCTAATGAACCTGCTGCTTTTTTTAACAACAGTTTTATTAGTAGAAAATTTAAAAGTTAGTAAAGGAACTGTTTACATAATTCCTAGAGCTAATGGAAGCGCTATGTCTCATAATGATCCTCAAGAAGGTTCTCCACAAAGATTTACGATAAAAAAACTCCTCATGGAGAAAGATGGTTTAGATTTGGTTCAAGAGCAACTAACCCATTAGATCAATGGCCTGATCCTGATGTATACATACATGCTGCTTCTGGACAAAAAGTTATCTGGAAATGAAACTAGAAATCTTAACAGAGCTTATCCTGGAAGAGCTGATGGTACATATACAGAAAAAGGTTGCTTATGCTATAACTGAACTAATTAAGAAAAAAATAATATAAATATGGAAATAGATCTTCACGAAGCTTCACCAGAATATCCAGTTATTAATGCAATAGTTGCTCATGAGAGAGCTATGCCAATCTCTTCACAAGTTGTTATGAATATGGAATTTGAAGATATCCAAATAGGATTAGAACCTTCTCCACCATCATTACATGGGCTTTCTCATAGAGAACTTGGTGATTATACTGATACTTATGCTGTATTAATGGAAACTGCTAATGCTTCTCAAGGAAGATTAAGAGGAAAAACTGATGAAAAATCTTGTGGTTACAGGAAAAAGATCCTACATATGTAAAAAGCTCAAAAAAATTGGTAGACTTTTTGTTCCATATGATGAAAATGGACATCCAATTGAAGAAAGAGTAGGAAGACACTTAACTGGAGTAGTTCAACATATAATTGTTATGGGAGAAAATGAACCTGATAAAGAGATTATATTTGAAGGACTTCCTTCATATGAAGATTTACAAACAAATGGTGTAGGTACTTATTTAAAAAGAAGTAAAGTAAAAATTAATTAATAAAATAAAGAAAAAAACTTTATTCATATCTAAAAATGTTAAAAATATTATTAGATTTTGAATAAAGTTTTTTTATTAAAAATTTAAGAGCTATTATGACTTTTAGTCATCGTACTTCAAAAAAATATATGGAGAGATTTATGGAAAAATATTGTTATTATTTTTATCTTTATTTTATATATTTTATCTACTATTTGAAAAAAATAAATCTAGATAAAAAAAGAAGAACTTTAAAGTATATTATCCATATAAATGGAATTAGGGGAAAATCTACTGTTTCACGTTTAATTGATGCAGGGATTAAGAGCAGGAGGCTATAAAGTTTTTACTAAAACTACTGGAACTTCACCTAGAATAATTGATACAAATACTAAAGAATTTGAAATCAATAGACAAGGAAAAACCTAATATAAGAGAACAAATAAAAAGTAATAAATTGGGCCAATAAAGAGAATACTGAAATTTTAATATTAGAATGTATGGCTGTTAAACCTGACTTACAATATATCTGTGAAAAACAAAATATTAAAAATCAAATATAGTTGCAATAACAAATGTGAGAGAAGATCACTTGGATGAAATGGGAGATACTCTAGATAAAAATCGCTGACTCTCTTTCTAATACTATTCCTACAAAAGGTACTTTTTACTGCTGATGAAAAATTATTTTTAATTTCTTTAAAAAAATAAGTGTATTGCTAAAAAAATACAAATGCTTTTCTTTCCAAAGAATTAAAAAAATGAATATTGGCAAATTGATTTCCCAGTTAATGTCAGTTTAGCAATTGATATCTGCAAGTTTTTAAATGTTGATGAAAAAAATAGCTCTTGAAGGAATGAGAGATTATCATAAAAGATCCAGGAAGTTTAAAGGTTTTATCTTACTTAAATAAAAAGAAATTTTAGGATATTTTTTTATAAATACACTAGCTGCCAATGATCCTAATTCTACTGAGATTATTTTAAATAGAATTTCTACAAAAGTTTACTGGAATAATAGAAAGTACTTACTCATTAATAATAGAGCTGATCGACTGAGTAGATTGGAGCAATTTGTTAATTTTACAACAAATTTTGGAAATAAATTTGATAAAAATTTTAATTTCTGGTGAAAAATAAAAAGGCTTTTTACAAACATTTATTAAAAAAATGGAATGAACAAAAGATGATTTAGTCATACTTTTTAGATGAAGAATATTTTGAAAAATATTGAAGAAGATACTTTAATATTTGCTGTTGGAAATATTTGCAGGCTTGGAAAAATTAGTTGATTATTTTTGAAGAAAGAGGTGAAATTATAGATGATAAATGAGATAATGATATTAGGAATTATTTTAAGTATAGTTTTCTATGAAATTACAGAAATCTCCCAGGTGGTCTCATTGTTCCTGTTTATTTTGCTCTTTTACTTGAATAATCCTACTAAAATTTTTTTACTATTTTTTTATAAGTATAATCACATATTTACTTTTTAAAAATTCCTTTCTAATCATGCAATTATTTATGGAAGAAGACGATTCACATTATGTATTATTCTAAGTTTTTTTAATAAAAAAACTTTATTAAAAATATTTTAATCTTCATATTCTTAATGAGAATGAAATATATTTTTTTAATATAGCTATTGTTGGTATAATCATCCCTGGAATTTTAGCACAGGAAATGGATAGAAATGGAATTATAAAAACTTTATCTTCTCTTATAATCCTTTTCTATATTTATAAAAATCTTTAATTGAAATATTTTTATATGGTAGGTACTAATATATGAAACTAACTATTAATAAACAATACAAAGATTTCTTTTTTTACTTTTTATTGGCACTAATATTTTTTTATTTATAAATTATTATTTAAAACCTCAAAAAAATGAAGATAAAGAATAAATATTATGCAGAAATGTTAATTGCTGCCCAAAAAAATCAACTACTACAAGATGAGATTTCTAAAGAACGATTAAGAAGAGGAATAGCAATAGATAAGAATCTTGATGAAAAAATGAAACTGGTCTTATAGGTTTAGAGTGGAGCGGAATTACAACTACTCTTGGAGAAATAGAAGCCAAAAGAGTATCTACTAATCCAGATTTTGCTGCTTTATTAGTAAAAAAATATTCAAAGAGCAAGGCCTAAAGAAAGGGGATGTAATTGCTGCTAACTTTTTCGAGTTCTTTTCCTGCTCTTAATTTAGCTTTTATTTCAGCAGCTGATACTTTAGGGTTAAAAAAACTATTATAATAACATCTATCGGTTCTTCAACTTATGGAGCTAACATAGAAGATTTCACATATTTAGATATGGAAAAATTATTTATATTCAAAAAAATTAATAACTAATAAAAGTGTTGGTTACTCCTTAGGGTGGAGCTGGAGATATAGGAAAAGAATTTGATAAAGATCTAGTCGAGAAAAATTAAAAAAATAGGATAGATAATTATAATCTAGAATTTTTTTCTATGAAGAAAATTTCGAAAAAAACTTAGAAAAATAGATATGAATTTTTATAAAAATAAAAAGCTTCTAATAATATAAGAGCCTTTATTAATATAGGTGGGAATTTATTGTCATTAGGTAAAAAAATACAGATATTATTGATAACCAAAAAAATATTGTTATCTAAATCTACTCCATTCAAAAACAGGCTTGGTTGGAAAAATTTTTTTAAAAGATGATATTCCAGTTTTTTTACCTACTTAATATAAAAAAAGTATTGCCCTTTATTATAATTTAGAATATGATTCAAATAAATTTTCTGAAATAGGAATATCATCTATATACTATATTTCTTCTAAAAAAATTTTTTTGGAATTATGTAATAATCATAATTTTTTTAGTTTATTCATATTAACTCATTTAATACTTTCTAAACTAAAAAAATATAAATTTATAGAAATTTCTTTATAATAACTCATCAAGTAATGCCAGTGCCATAATTGCTTCAATCACTGGCATTACTCTTGGAACTATACAGGCATCATGTCTGCCACTTATTTTTTTAAAAATATCATTCTTCATTTCTTTAACATTGACTGTTTCTTGTTCTATACTAATAGATGGAGTTGGCTTTATAACAACAGAAAAAGACAAGAGGCATTCCTGTAGAAAGTCCACCTAAAAATTCCTCCATTATTATTAGTTCTAGTCTTAATTTGATTATTATCTAAATAATATAAATCATTGGCTTCTGAACCTAAAAATGTTAGAAAAAAATCAAAACCTATACCAAACTGTATTCCTTTTTACTGCTGGAACAGAAAAAGGCTAAATGAGAAATTTTACTTTCCAAGCTATCAAAAATGGACTACCCAAAGCCAACTGGTAGATTATAACAAGCACACTCTATTTCTCCACCAACTGAATTCCCTGATAATTTGATTTTCTCTAACAATTCCTTTGTTTTAACTTCTAAGTCACTTTCTATAAAAAGCTAGAGAACTTTCTTTTTAAATTTTTTTAAATTTATCAACATCCACTTCTTTAAAAATCTAAAAAAACTTTTTATCTTTTATATCTAAAAATCTTTTTTTATATGAGAAAAATTTTGATTCCTTTTTTTCTTCTAAAATATCCATTGCAATAGCACCTGCAAAAAGTCAAAGCTAGTGTTATTCTACCAGAAAAATGTCCTCCTCCTCTAATATCATTAAAACCTTTATATTTTATTCCAGCTGGATAATCAGCATGATTAGGTCTTAATAAAAACTTTTAAATTCTCATAGTCTTTGGATTGAGTATTAGTATTTTTCAAATATAACACAAAGAGGAGCACCTGTTGTATGTCCATCTTTATAGCCACTTAAAAATTCTAAATTCATCTTTTTCTTTTCTCGAAGTTGTAAAAGATGATTTTTCCTGCTCGTCTTCTATCTATAAATTTATTTATATTCTCTAAATTTAATTTTTGTACCTGCTTCTAAACCATCTATAACTATTCCCAATGCCTCTCCATGAGATTCACCAAAAAATAGATAGCCTTACTTTAGTTCCCCAAGTATTCATAGATTTTTTTCCTCCTAGAGATAAGAAAAACTTCCCAAAAATTAGGATATGATTTTTTACACAATCTAAATTATCTAAAAGTATTTCTCCATCATAGCAAGTTGCTGCAGTAGCTATCATCATTGCAATTCTATGATCTGAGTGTGCCGATAGAGATACAATCTTTTCATTTTTATTAACTTCAAAATTTTTCTCTTGAATTAATTAAAAATACTATCTTTTTTTCAATTAAATCAAAAATTAAGTTTTGATAATTCCTCAACAGTTGCTTTTTAATCTGTCGCTTTCTTTTTATTCTTAATCTTTCAACATTGACTATTTCAATCTTTTTTTCCTGAAACTGCTGCTTTTTAAAGATAATATAGGTATAATATCAGGTGTTTCTGAGCCATCTAATACTAAAGTATCTTTTAGAATTCCAATTATCTATTTCAGAAATATAATCTATTATTTTTTTATCGCCTTGTAATGAATTTTCACTTAAATCATTTATCTTTATATTTGAACCTATAGCATTGGCTACTAAAAAAAGAAGGCTGCTTGAGAATAATCTGCCTCAGTACGATAATTTCCTGCCCTATAACTTTGATTTCCCTCTATTATAAATTCTTGATATGAATTATTTATAATTTTTATACCAAACTTACTTAAACAATTTAAACTTATATCAATATAATTTGAAGATTCTAATTTACCATTTATTATAATTTTAGATTTTCCATCTAATAAGGGCAATGAAAAATAAAAAGACCTGTTATAAATTGTGAGCTAATATTCCCATCAATTTCATAAATTCCTGCCTTTTAATTTTTCCTTCTAAAAAGTATTTCATTTTCATTTATAAAAAAATGTTTTTATATTATATTTTTTTCAAAAATTTTGAAAGTAAGGAGTCATAGGTCTTTTTAAATAATTTACCTCTTCCCTTAAATAGAACTTTATTTTTCTTCAACTATAGATAGTGGAAATAAAAAAATCTTAAAGTTGAACCTGATTCATTGCAGTCTATTTCAATATTTTCATTCAAATTTTTAAATGTGTCACTTCCATCTATTAAAAAGATAATTGTCTTTTTGTTCTATCTTTTGCACCTAATTTTTTTCATAGCCTCAATAGTTGCGATAATATCTTCAGAAAAAAAGAAATATTCTCTATCTTAGATGTACCCTTTGCTAAAAGAGCTCGCAATAATATATCTATGTAAGACACTTTTTGATGGAGGAGGGCTAAGTTCTCCAACTAATTTATCAGACTTTATTATTTTTCATATTTGTCTCACTTACTTCTCTATTGAAAATCTTCCAATTAAAAGTTCTTTAACTAAAAGAATAAATCTTTCTTGTTTATTCATATATAATGGAATTATAACTTGCTTTCTATCTTTTTGTTATCATATCTATAACAGGAAGAACTTTTTCCCAATTTCATTTCTTTTTAAAGTTCCACTTTCTACATCATCAAAAATTTAAGTTTAAATTTTTTTAAATTTTATATTTTTTTAGCTTCTGTATCCACTTTAATTGAATAAGTAAAAAACTGTCTTTGCTTGTTTTTAAACCTAGAGCAAAGAAAAGTGCTCCTATAAGTAAAAAGATACCATTTGTGATAAATAGTATATGAGTATACTTCAAATAATCCAATAAGTATAAGTGGAATAGCTATACCATAACCAGATATATTTTTAGCATTATTCAATCCAAATTTTTTTCTATTTTTTTAATATCTTCTATCTTCCCCGCTTCAATTTTTTTGACTAAATCTTCATAAAATAACATAAATTCCCCTTTTCTAAAGTAAATATATTTTTCATTAAAATAAATTATATTATTTATAGATATTACTGTCAAGAGAGTAACATTATCTCCACTAGAAAAATCTTTTTGTAAGATCACAATTTCCAATTTTTATATCTTCAAGACTTAATTTTTTTCTACTTTTTAACAATATCTTATATTTTAATCTTTTTTTCTTTCTTCCTTTTTCTTCCTAAACCATATCACTTATATCAAAAATCTTCTTCTAGTGGAGAAGCTAGACTTCCATAAGAAATTCTATATTTTTTTCTTTATTTTTAAATAATTGACTTATCTATATATGTTGATATACCTCTATTTATTCTCATAGAATTCTTTAATATACTTTTTTTCAGCTCTTTAAATAACATTAATTTTGAATCAGTTTCTGCAACAGTACTTATCTCTCCCAGTTTTACACATTACTTGGATTGTTTCGGAACTAAGTGTGATGGGAATTTTCTGAGGAATAATAAGAGAAAAAAATAAACATTGACATTAATCTATGTATAGTGTATAATGCCAAACATAGATAACTATCTATGTAAAGGAGAAAAATATGAATACAATAGACATAGCATTAATTTGTAAAGCTTTGGGAGATAGTAACAGATTGCAGATTATCCAAATGCTCTCTGATGGAGAAAAATGTGGTTGTAAAATATTGGAGGCATTTGAAATTACACAGCCAACACTATCTCATCATATGAAAATTTTAAATGAATGTGGATTGGTAAATTACTGGAAAAGAAGGTAGATGGCATCATTATTCCTTGAATTGTGAGACCTTGAATACTTTTTAAAACTTTTATTGAAAGGATTATCTTGCTACAAAAGAAGAAAGTGGGGGCAGTCAATGATGATTTGGGATTTTATTCAAAATCAGATTCTGGGAATGAAGTGGATGAATACACTAATTGGAAATCTATTAGAGAAAGCAGGAGTTGATACTTCAGGCAGAATAGGGGGAAGTGTACAGTTTTTCCTATATGATGTTTTGAAGATTACTATACTACTTTGCATCTTGATTTTTTTATGATTTCATATATTCAAAGCTACTTTCCACCAGAGCGAAGTAAGAAACTTATAGGGCGTTTTTTTATGGGGTATGGGCAAACTGTATTGCAGCATTGCTTGGCACAGTGACACCATTTTTGTTCATGCTCATCTATTCCACTTTTTATCGGATTTACCAGTGCGAGGCTTCCATTAGGTGTGACATTTTCCTTTTTGATTTCATCACCAATGGTAGACTTAGGAAGCCTTGTTTTACTGATGAGTATCTTTGGTTCTAAAGTTGCTATCATATATGTGATTGTAGGGGCTTGTTATTGCGGTAATAGGTGGAACAATTATTGAAAAAAACTGGGTTTAGAAAATGAAGTGGAAGAATTTGTTCGAAAAAGCAAATGCAGTAGATATCGATATGGATGACCCGACGCAAAAAGAAAGGATTTCTTTTGCAAAACAACAAGTTATAGACACGTTTAAAAAAGTATTTCCCTATATTTTGATTGGCATTGGAATAGGAGCTGTTATTCACAATTGGATTCCAAAGAGTTGGGTAGAAAAAGATTCTTGGCAATAATAATCCATTTGGTGTAATTCTGGCAACGCTGGTTGGTATTCCTATGTATGGAGATATTTTTTTGGTACAATACCAGTAGCAGAAGCACTACTTGCAAAAGGTGCACAGCTTGGAACAATTTTAAGCTTTATGATGGCTGTAACTACACTTTCCTTACCATCTATAATTATGCTTAGAAAAGCAGTAAAACCGAAGTTAATTTGGATTTTTATTGTAATATGTGCTATTGGGATTGTTATTGTAGGGTATTTCTTTAATAAAATTCAGTATCTATTAGTTTAGAAAAAAATATAAGAAAAAAAGGAGATTGAAATTATGAGCTTATTTAGAAAAGAAAAAAAGAAGAAAAGGAAATGGTTAAGGAACAATCTAACTGCACATGTGTAGGAACTTGTAATGAAGAAAAATGTTGAGGCAGTGAAGGAAACTCTTTCATCAGGAGCAAGTATCAAAGTTCTTGGTAGCGGTTGTGATAAATGCAATGCATTGAGAAGAATGTGAAAGAAGCACTTAGCGAACTTGACATGACAGATGAAGTTGATCATGTTACTGATTTTGGTCAAATTGCAGCAATGGGGTTATGAGCACACCTGCTCTGGTTATTGATAATAAAGTTGTTTCAATGGGGAAAGTATTAGGCAAGGATGAAGTGATAAAGGCATTAAAGAAAAATAAGAGGATAGGTATGAAAAGAGTAGCTTTCATTTGTCTCCATAATTCATGCAGAAGTCAAATGATCCAACTGAAAAAAATCAGATGAAGAATTCACTAAAAATAATCAGCCAGATAGAACTTAAAAATAAAGAATTTAATAGATAGAATGAAATAGATCTCTTCATTTTTTTAAGAAAATTTACTGTCTTAGATATATTGTTATATATCAAGTAATTATAATAAATAATTATATAAAAATAAAAATCAAATATATCAAGGTAGGGATCACCCGAAAAGCTTGGTATATATATGTAGCGATTAAAAGCACATACTTCCTAAGAAGCTTCCGTTTCTATAAGTGGGAGTAGTTCAGTCAATTATGAGAGTGTAAAGAAAAATGGAGTCATTAAACTCCATTTTCTTTCTATCAGCTGATATTTAATTTTTATTATGCTATATTTTTTTGTATTGCTTCTAGTTCAACCTTTTTAAACTCTATATTTGTTAGGGTGCTTTCAGATTTCTTTATTTGTTTTCTTATTGTTTCTATCCAAGCATCATAACTTTCATAGACTGTGTTATCAAAGGCTACTCCTGAAGTTTTTTTGTCCTTTCAAGGTATTTTTATCAGTGACTTATCATTTTCTATTTCTTTTTATTACTGTTACTTCCCTTTTTATAGCATTTTCCAATTTTTTTAGCATATTTTCCCATTAGTTCCTTTTTTTCAGTTGTATTCATAACTTTTTACCTCCATAATTTTTTTAATTTTTTTATTTTCTAACTTGGCTGCCTTGTTATGAATTAATAATAACTTATTTTCTTCGTTATTTCCTTTTCTATATAGACTGATATACTTCTATGGAATAAACAGTGTTTTTAGAATATAATATTTTTTTCAATTATAAGTTTTTACAAACTCTCCTGTTTCTAAATTTTTGAATACTTTTTTTATATCTCTTGTTATTATATCAAAAAGTAAATTTATAGTTATCTAGTTGCCCATAAATTTCTCTTTTTTTCTATATCAGCATCTAATGTTTTGTTATTGCGTAAAGAACCATAAATATCTTGTAAATTTTTACATTCTAAATAATTTTTTTAATTTTATCTTTTTGGATAATCCCATTCTTCATCTCTTTCCTTTACAAAAAGAAAAAAACCTATTATATTATCTGCTAAATCTACTATAACAACTAATTCCTTATATTTTTTTGATAAATAAACTTCTTCAAAAATCATCATAATATAAGTCATATCTATTTATTATTTCATTTTGTTAATTTTACTCCTACTTTTAAAGTATTATCTATTTGAAAAATTTTCATCAAATATTTTTTTATTAACAGAATTTTTACCAACTACTAAATAAATACTTGTATATATTCATAAGGTTGATATATTAATGAAAAAAGTTAAAGGATTATATTTTGTATTTTTTTACTATTTAATCTATAAAAAAATTTTTTTGAATATTTTCTTCTAAATAAATATCTTTTATATCTGTATTCCATTTTATCACCTTTTTCTTATTTTCAGTCTAATCTAGATGTACTAAATTTTTTTAAATTTTATCATATCTAATAGAAAAAAACCAATATTTTTTTCAATAAAAAAAGGCCTGCTACATATTTTTATAGCAAAAGCCTTATTTGTTTTTATTTCTTATTTTTTTATTTCTTTGTTGATAGTCTGCTTCAATATCAGCTTTCCATTCTTTTTCAATTCTTTTTCCTGAACGAACTTCTGAAACTGCATTATTTAAGCTCTTATAATTTAATTGAGTTCCAACACTATCAGAATTATAGTTAACTGCTCTTTCAGCACTAATACCTATTGTACTTGCAGTTTCTATTGCATCTATATTAGCACCTAAGAATAGAAATTCCCAACCATATTTTTTTCTTTTTTTGAGTTTCTCTGAACCTCCCACGACTGACACTCTACGAGTGCTAGAGTCGTAGGGTTCTTGGGTAGTAGTTGCTTCTGTTAGCCAACTAAATTTACCAAGCTATCCCCATAGTTCCTACGGTTCATATATTGTATATTTAAGCACTTATACCTAATATCTTTTAGTCCTTCTTTTTAGTATATTTTTTTGCTGCATTTATATCTCTATTATGTACAGCTCCACATATTGGACAAGTCCATTCTCTCACACTTAAATCTTTTTACTTCTTCATTTCTATATCCACAACAATTACATATTTGACTACTTGCAAAAAAATTTATCTACTCTTACTATTGTTTTTTTCCATGCCATTTCGCTTTATAACTTAGTATTCTATTAAATTCACTCCATGATACATCTACAATATTTCTTGCTAATTTATGATTTTTTTACCATATTTTTTTACTTGTAAGTCTTCCATACAAATAATATCATATTCTTTTTATTAGCATTGTTGATAATTTTTGCAAAAAAATCTTCTCTTTGATTTGATATTTTTTTCAAATAATCTTGCTACTTTTTATTCTAGCTTTATTTCTATTTGAACTACCCTTTTGGTTTTCGTGATAGTCTTCTTTGTAATATAGCTAGTTTATTCAAAAGAATTTTGTAAATATTTTTGGATTTTTCTATTGAGATTTCATCACTGGTAAGTGCAAAGTTTTTTTATACCTAAATCTATTCCAACATTTTTTTATTTGTACTTTCTAACTTTTCTGCTTCTACATCAGTACAACATAGAGATATATAATATTTACCACTAGGCGCTTGTGTTATTGTTGCATTTATTATTCTTCCTTGTGGTTTCATTTTTATCTCTTATTTTTTTAGTCTTCCTAACTTAGGTACTTTTTATCCATTTATCTAAAAACTCTATATTATTATTTGTATAATTGGTTCTGTATGATTTTCTATTATCTTTCTTAGATTTAAACTTTGGATAACCCTTTCCACTAAAGAAGTTCTTATATGCCTTATCTAAATCTTTTTAAAGAATTTTGTAAAGAAAAATTTATCTACATCTTTTAACCATTCTTTATCTTTCTTTAAAACTGTTAATTCTTTACTACACTCACTATATGATATAGACTTTTTCTCTTTGTTATATAGCTCTTGTTTTTAAATCTAAAAAAATGATTATAGACATATCTTACACAACCAAAAAGTACAATTTAATATTGTTAGTTGAGTTTTAGTTGGATAAAAATCTAAACTTGTATGCTTTTTTTCCATGTGATTTCACCTCCATTTACCTATATATAGTATACTACTTTTTTTATACTATAAGTAAAATGAAAAAAAGTAAAAATTTTTTTCTAAATATATGAACCTAAAACTGACTCAGTCGTTTTAGAGGTTGTCGTTCACATAAGTACGCTACCACTTATGCAGTTCTCTTATGAACTTCTTAATATTTCTATTAAGCACAGACTATATCTTATCCCACAGCTTTATCTGTTTGGGTCTACCCACTTCCACCAGCTTTGGTGTACTTCCCTCAAGAGGAATAGTCGTTGAACCTTACCTTTCGGTCTTGGCTGCTGATTGCCCATTTTTAGCCTTTCCCAAATCTTTGATTTGGGGGATTACTGGCTTAACACTTAGGATTTAACCTTATGCCATCTAGTATATTTTTTCTGCTTTCGCCACTTTCACATTTGTAGCATATTATTTAGGTACTATGTTGTAGTTATACTAGCTTTAGGGGTTTCCAGCAATTCGAGTAGTATTGGATAGCTTTTTTTAAGTTGCTATCTCTACATACATATTTCTATATATGCTGACTATACTTAATGGTCTAACTCATGACTGACACCCTACGAGTGCTAGAGTCACAAGTGTGAGACCATATTTTTTTAATCAATCTCTTAACAGTAGCAGAATTGTATTCCTTACTAGCATTTTCTAAACCATCTGTTATTATGATGAACAAAACTTTAGTTGCTTTTTCACCCTTAGATAATGTGTCTTGTATAGCTTTTTCCTTAGCTATAGTTTTACCAATAGCATCTAAAAGTGCTGTACTTCCTCTAACATAATATTCTTTTTTTCTGTTATATTTTTTTACTTTAGTGATATCCACTCTATCGTGTAACAATTCATATTGATCGTCAAACAAAAACTGTTGTAATATATGCTTTACCTTCCCACTTTTCTTTGTTTTTTTCTAAAAACAGAATTAAATCCACCAATAGTATCTGATTCCAATCCACCCATAGAACCACTTCTATCTAAAAATAAATATTACATCCACTACTTCTTTATTTTTTTGCTTACAGATTTAGCTTGAACTTTTGCTGAAAAAAACTAAAAGCAAAAACTGTAACTAACAATGCCATTAAAAAAATTTCATTGACACCAACTCCTTTTTTTAAAAAAATTCCTATGATTAATTATAACATAAAAATTATTTGAAAAGTGTAAATAATATTAAAAAAACTATGATAAAATAAATAACAAATACTATTTTAGGAGGAAATTATGAGAAAAGGCAAATAGAAGTTAAAGATAGAAATGAAATTATAGAAATCATGAAAAAGATGTGATGTATGTAGATTAGTTTTTTTAACAATGGAGACTATCCTTACATTGTTCCTTTTAAATTTTGGTTTAGATGCTGATGAAGAAAAAGTTATTATCTATTTCCATAGTGCCTTAGAAGGAACAAAAGTTGAAATAATGAAAAGAGAAATGAAAGCAACTTTTGAAATGGATTGTAATCATGAGCTTCAATATTATGAAGATAGAGGTTATTGTACTATGGCTTATGAAAGTGTTATAGGAAGAGGTAAAAATTAAAATATTGTCTGAAAATGAAAAAAATGGATGCTTTTAAAAAAATTAATGGCACAATATCACAAGGATAAAGAGGCATATTTTAATCCTGCTGCAATACCTAGAACTCTTGTTTATTGCCTTGAAGTGGAAGAGATGACAGCAAAAAGAAAAATAACTACAGATAAGTTCACATTCGTTAAAAATTTATGATAAAAATATATTGATTTAAATAAAAATATAAGTGAGGTAAGATAATGAAAAAAATTTGGAAAAAAACATAATATTTTTTTAGGACTACTATTGACAATGGTATCTTGCTCTACTATGCATACTGTAATTTCTAAAAAGAAATTTAGATGTACAGACTAAGATGTCAGATACAATTTGGCTAGAGCCAGTAGCTGCAAGTCAAAAAAACTGTATTTGTAAAGATTTCAAATACAACTGGAAAAAGATTTAAATATTGAACAAAAAAATAATAAGTGTTCTTTTCAGCCAAAGGATATAGAGTAGTAGGTGATCCTTCTCAAGCAAAAATATTGGTTACAGGCTAATATTTTTAAAAGGTTGATAAAGTTAATTTAAATAGTGACAATGGTATCTCTGATGGAGCTTTAGGTGCTGGAATTGGTGGACTATTAGGTGGACAACGTTCTGGTGGAATATATACTGCAATTGGTTGGGGACTTGCTGGAGCTGCAATAGGTACAATAGCTGATGCTTTAGTTAGTGATACAGCTTACGCTATGGTAACTGACATTCTTATTACAGAAAAAAACAGGAAGAAATGTAAAAAAACTCTACAAGAAATTCTGTTAAACAAGGAAATTCAGGATCTATGACTTCTACTTCTAGTTCTTCATCTGATATGGAAAAAAATACTCTACAAGAGTTTTAAGTACAGCAAATCAAGTAAACCTAGATTTCAATAGTGCTATTCCACTATTAGAAGATGAGTTAGGAAAAAGTTATCTCAGGAATATTCTAAAACAAAAATTAAAAATCATACAAGTGAGGTAATGGAATGAAGAAATTTTTTTAAAACCCTATTTATTTTAACAATAATATTGTTAATTGTGCTCTCTTCCACTATACACACTATAATTTCTAAAAAGAAATCTTGAAGTACAGACTAAAATGTCAAATACAATTTTGGTTAGAACCTGTTGATACAGATCAAAAAAACAATATTTGTTAAGATTTCAAATACATCTGATAAAGATTTAGATATTGAGTCAAAAGTGATAAATGCTTTAAAAAAACTAAAAGGTTATAAAAATAGTAAAAGAGCCATCTGAAGCTAAGTACTCTTTTACAAGTTAATATTTTAAATGTAGAAAAAAATCAAATCTAAATGATGCTAATGGTTCAGGATTTTCTGAGGTATTTATGGCAGCTGGTATCGGAAGTATTTTAGCTACTCAATCCCCAGAAGATAGAGCTAATATTGTAGGTTTAGGTATGGCTTCAGCTACTCTTGCAAGGATATCGTCTGCCTTTGTAAAAGATGTTGTCTATGCTATGATAACTGATGTTTTAGTCAGTGAAAAAAATTGGAAAAAAATGTGCAAGTAACAACTGTGAATTCAGTAAGCCAAGGAATTTCAGGAACAAGAACTTCTACTTCTTCTGAAACTTCTAATATTGAAAAGTATTCAACAAGAGTTTTAAGTACTGCTAATAAAAGTAAACTTAAAAATTTGAAAAATGCTATGCCTGTACTAGAAGATGAACTAGTTAAAGTAATTACTGGAATATTTTTAAAAAAATAAAAATAGAAATGGAGATGATACTTATGTACCTAGAAGAATATAGAAAAATGGTTAGATTCTACTATGCTTTCTGAAAATGAAAAAAAGAAGAATTAAGAAGCATTGCTAATGATGAAAAAGAAATTGAAAAATAGATTTTATACTAATCTAAGCTTTGGAACAGCAGGTATGAGAGGTATAAGAGGTATAGGTAAAAATAGAATGAATAAATATAATATAAGAAAAAGCTACTCAAGGTTTAGCAAATTATATTATAGAAGCAACTGGAGAAACTGGAAAAACAAAAAAAGGAGTTGCTATTGCCTATGATTCAAGATTAGATTCAGTTGAAAAATGCTATCAATACTGCAATGACTTTAGCAGGTAATGGAATAAAAAGTTTATTTATTTGAAGGAATAAGATCAACTCCAGAACTTTCTTTTTGCAGTAAGAGAATTAAAAGCTCAAGCAGGTGTCATGATTACAGCTTCTCACAATCCAAAAAGAATATAATGGATATAAAGTTTATTGGGAAGATGGAGCACAAATAGTTGACCCTCAAGCAACAGCTATTGTTAGTGCTGTTGAAGCAGTAGATATTTTTTTAATGGTATTAAATTAATGGACGAAAAAGAAGCTATAGAAAAAGGCTTACTTGTTTATGTTGGTGAAAAAAATTAGATGATAGATTTATAGAAGAAGTTAAGAAAAAAATGCTATCAATCCTAACGTAGAAAAATAAGGATAAAAATTAAAATTGTTTATTCACCTTTACATGGGGTTGCAGCAAGACCTGTAGAAAGAATTTTAAAAAGAAATGGGTTATACAAGTGTATATCCTGTGAAGGAACAAGAACAACCAGATGGAAACTTCCCAACTTGTGACTATGCAAACCCTGAAGACACAAGTGTATTTAAACTAAGTACAGAGACTTGCAGATAAGGTTGGAGCTGAAATCTGTATAGCTAATGACCCAGATGGAGACAGAGTAGGACTTGCTGTTCTTGATAATAATGGAAAATGGTTTTTCCCTAATGGAAACCAAATAGGTATCTTGTTTGCTGAATATATTTTAAATTATAAAAAAAGATATTCCAGCAAATGGAACTATGATAACAACAGTTGTATCAACTCCACTTTTTGATACTATTGTTAAAAAGAATGGTAAAAAGCATTAAGAGTTCTTACAGGTTTTAAATATATTGGTGAAAAAGATTAGACAATTTGAAAAATAAAGACTTAGATGGAACTTTCTTATTCGGTTTTGAAGAATCAATCGGTTATTTAGTTGGTACTCATGTTAGAGATAAAGATGCTGTTGTTGCTTCTATGATAATAGCAGAAATGGCTACAACTTTTAAAAACAATGGTTCTAGTATCTACAATGAAATAATCAAAATTTATGAAAAAAATATGGTTGGCGTTTAGAAACTACTATTCCTATAACTAAAAAAAGGTAAAGATGGACTTGAAGAAATACAAAAATCATGAAGTCTATGAGAGAAAAAACTCATACTGAAATAGCAGGAGTGAAAGTAAAAGAATATAGAGATTATCAAAAAGGTGTAGAAGATTTACCAAAATCTGATGTTATCCAAATAGTTTTAGAAGATGAAACTTACTTAACTGTAAGACCTTCTGGAACTGAACCTAAGATTAAATTCTATATTTCAGTTGTTGATAGTGATAAAAAAAGTTGCTGAAGAAAAAAATTAGAAAAAAATTAGAAAAAGAATTTTTTTGAATTATGCTGAAAAATCTATAATACTTACATACACATTCCTTTCTGTGAAAGAAAGTGTAACTATTGTGACTTTACTTCATTAAAAAGGAACTGATAATCAAATTGAAAAAAATATGTTAATTATCTTTTGAAAGAGATAGATATTTATAGTAAAGACTATGATTTATCAAAAAAACAAGATACTATATACTTTGGTGGAGGGACACCTTCCCTCCTACCAATATATAGCCTAAAAAGAATTTTTATCTAGATTTTCTTATGATGAAAATACTGAGATTACTATCGAAGTAAATCCTAAAAACTGTTGATATCAATAAGTTGAAAGAATATAGAAATTTAGGAATTAATAGATTAAGTATAGGAATTCAAACTTTTTAATGATGAGAATTTAAAAGTTTTAGGAAGAATACATAATTCAGAAGAAGCTATAGAAGTGTATAATATGGCAAGAGAAGCTGGTTTTCAAAAATATTAGTCTAGATATTATGTTCTCTTTTACCTAATCAAACTTTAGACATGTTGAAAAATTGATTTAAAGAGTTAATTTCTTTAAATCCTGAACATATCTCAATTTATTCTTTGATATGGGAAGAAGGTACAAAAATTCTTTAGAGATTTAAAAAGCTGGAAAGCTAAAAGAAACTGATAACGAATTAGAAGCTACTATGTATGAGTATATAATTGACTATTTAAAGTCAAAAGGATATGGACATTATGAAATCTCAAATTTTTTTCTAAAAAGATTTTTGAAGCAAGACATAACTCTATATACTGGGAAAAATAAGAATTATTTAGGTCTTGGTCTTTCAGCTGCAGGTTATCTGGGAAATCTAAGATATAAGAACTTCTTTCATTTAAAGGATTATTATGATAAACTGGCTAAGAATTCTTTACCTATTGATGAAAAAGAAGTTCTAACAGAAGCTGATATTGAACAATATAGATATCTAGTTGGTTTTAGACTTTTAAATCAGCAACTGGTTCCCAGTAAAGAATATTTAGAAAAAAATGTGAGATTTTTAGAAAAGGAAGCTTACCTTATAAAAAGAAAATGGCTATATTTTTAAGTCATAAAGGACTTATGTTATTCAATGATTTTATTGCAAATTTTATAGATGACTAACAAATATTACAAAAGAGGTTTTTATTATGAGTATTCAAGCTAGTGTTGAAGAAATTTTAGAAGATATTAAAAAAATATTCTCCTTATCCAGAAAAAAAGTAAAATTAATTGCTGTTACTAAGTATTCTACTGTTGAAGATATAGAAGAATTTTTAAAGACAGGACAAAAATATCTGTGGAGAAAAATAAAGTTCAAGTTGTTAAAGATAAAATAGAATATTTTAAAAAAATAAGAATACAGATATTAAATGGCACTTTATTGGAAATTTACAAAAAAATAAAAGTAAAAATACATTATAGATGATGTAGTTGCGATACACTCTGTAAATAAATTAAGTTTGGCTCAAGAAATTAATAAAAAGGCCGAACAATCAGGGAAAAAACTATGGATGTTTTATTAGAAATTAATGTCTATGGTGAAGAAAGTAAACAAGGTTATTCCTTAGATGAACTAAAATGTGATATAATAGAATTGAAAAATCTTAAAAATTTGAATATAATAGGAGTAATGACTATGGCTCCATTTACAGATGACGAAAAATTTTTAAGAATGGTTTTTCAGAGCTTAGAAAGATTAAAGATGAGTTAAACAAGGAATACTTTTGATAATAATCTTACTGAGCTGTCTATGGGAATGTCCAACGATTATAAAATCGCCTTACAAGAAGGAAGTACATACATAAGAGTTGGAACAAAAATTTTTTTAAATAATTTAAAGGAGGATAATAGATTATAGGGAATTTTTAAAGGATATCAAAGAATTAGTAGGTATTAACACCGAAGAAGAATATGATGATGAAGAAGTTATAGAAGAAACATCGAGAACACTTTCAAAAAGAGAACAAATGGAAATGGATACTGCTGATGAATTTAGGTATGATGATTATAGCACTATTTTTATTGACCCTAAAACAATTTGAAGATTGTAAGAAAATTGCAAACTATATAGAAAAAGAAAAAAATGATTACAATCAATTTAGAAAATATTGGACCAAATGTTGCTCAAAGAATAATGGATTTCTTAGCAGGGGCTATGGAAATTAAAAAAATGCAAGTTTTGCTCAAATTGCAAAAAATGTATATACTATTGTTCCTGAAAAATATAGAGGTTTATTATAGAAGGAAAAGAAGAGAAAAGAAATTAATAGATTTAGAAAAAGGTGAAAGATTTGAAGGAGAAAATTAAAAGCTTTAGCTTTATTTTCAGGTGGTTTAGACAGTGCTTTAGCTATAAAAAGTGGTACAAGATCAAGGTGTTGAAGTTATTGGTTTTGAATTTTTGTATCACACTTTTTGGTGGAAAAATGAAAAAGGCTGAAAAAGATGGCTGAACAATTAGGAATTAAGCTAGAATATATCAATTTTAAAAAGAGACATATGTTTTGTTGTTGAAGATCCTGTTTATGGTAGAGGAAAGAATATGAATCCTTGTATAGATTGCCATTCATTGATGTTTAAAATAGCAGGAGAATTACTAGAAGAATATGGAGCTCATTTTTGTTATATCAGGAGAAGTTTTAGGACAAAGACCTATGTCACAAAAATGCACAAGCTTTAGAAAAAGTTAAAAAGTTATCAGGTATGGAAGACTTAGTTTTAAGACCTCTATCTGCTAAACTTTTACCTCCAAGTAAGGCTGAGCTTATGGGTTGGGTTGATAGAGAAAAACTTTTAGATATCAATGGACGTTCAAGACATAGAACAAATGGAATTAATGAATTCATATGGACTTGTTGAATATCCTAGTCCAGGTGGAGGTTGTTTACTAACTGATCCTGGTTATTCAAGTAGATTAAAGGTTTTTAGAAGATGATGGACTTCTTAAAGATGAACATTCATGGCTTTTTAAACTTATAAAAGAGGCTAGATTCTTTAGATTTGATAAAGGAAGATATTTATTTGTTGGTAGAGATAAAGAGTCAAATATGAAAATTGATGAATATAGGAAAGAAAATCTAAACTTCTATATCCACAGTGCAGAAGTTCCTGGACCTCATTTAATTGCTAATACTGATTTAAGTGATGAAGAAATTGAATTTGCTAAAAAAATCTATTTTCTAGATATTCTAAAGTAAAAAGGAAATGAAAAAAATTAATTTAAATAATTCAGGAAATATAGAAACTGTAGATATCGTTGACTTGAAAAAGCTAGATGAAGAAATAAAAAAATATCAACAACTGTGAACTACTCACAACTAACACCCTACGAGTGCTAGAGTCGAGAGCTTCATAAGATAACTGAAAAAAGTAAAGTTATCTTCTAAGAAGTTTGGTTTTAAAACCCTTATTCTTTTTGGCTAGTCCACGATAGCCACTACTGGATAAGACTTGCATCTACACCGCTACTTTTATCTGTATATTGTATTTAAAAAGAACAACTATACAGAGACAGTGAATATTTTTACAAGGCTACTGTTTACTAGCCTTAACTCCATATATTCAGTTGCCAATGTTCTAAATATATTATACACTAAAACTATTAAAATTGCAAATTTTAGTGCAACATTTTTCAATGTTGGTGTTATTCATACCCTACGAGTACATGTCTCACAGCTAACACCCTAACGAGTGCTAGAGCCACGAGAGTTCTAACACATTTATTATACAACCTAAAATAAAAATGGGGGCTTATGCCCCTAATTTTTTTATTATTTTGTGTAGATCATAAAAACCTTTACCAGTTTTTGTCCTAATTGTTTTCCACGAACCATTTTTTTCTTAATAAAAGTATGAGCTCTATACTTGCTATCTCCTGTTTCATGATATAAAACATCCATTATAGCAAGACATACATCTAGTCCAATTAAGTCTCCTAAAGCTAGTGGTCCAATAGGGATGATTTGCACCTAATTTCATTGCAGCATCTATTCCTTCTACACTTTGCTACTCCTTCAGCATAGATTCCCACTGCTTCATTAATCATAGGAATTAAAATTCTATTTACAACAAATCCTGGAGCTTCTTCAACTTGTACTGGTACTTTTCCAATATCTTCAGATATTTTTTTAATTTTTTTCTACTATTTCAGTTGAGTATGTAATCCAGCAATAATTTCAACAAGTTTCATTACAGGTGCTGGGTTAAAGAATGCATTCCTATCATAGGTCTCTTTAGTCCTGCACCAATTTCTGTAATTGATAAAGAAGAAGTGTTTGTTGCGAATATAGCATCCGCTTTACAAATTTCATCTAATTCTTTAAATGTTTGTTTTTTTAATTTCCATATTTTCAATAGCAGCTTCAATTACTAAATCACAATCAGCACAAATTTCTTTTTGTACCAGTTGTAATTCTTCCTAAAAATAGCATCTGCTTCAGCTTGTTCCATTTTACCTTTAGCTATTCTCTTTTTCAAAACCTTTTTGCTATTCTATTTTTTTCCATTAGCAGCGAATTCATTATTGATATCACAAAGTGCTACTGTAAATCCTTCTGTTTGTGCAAATGCTTGAGCAATTCCTGCACCCATTGTTCCTGCTCCAATAATACCTATTTTTCATAATTAGACCTCCATTTTACTTATTTTTTTAAATTCTACACCTTTAACTTTTTCTAAGAATGCTTTCATTCCAACTTTTTGATCTTCTGTTGCAAAACAACTTCCAAATAACTTTTCTTCTATTAGTATTGCTCTATCCATATCAGTATCAATTCCTTCATTTATTGCCTGTTTACAAGCTCTAACAGCGAAAAGGAGCATTTTTAGCAATTTTAGTTGCTAATTTCTTTGTTTCTTCCAATAATGTTTCTTGAGGATAAATATGATTTACAAGTCCAATATTTAGAGCTTCATCAGCTTTAATGGCATTAGCTGTATAAATCATTTCTTTAGCTTTTCCTAGACCAATAAGTCTAGCTAATCTTTGAGTACCTCCAAAACCTGGAGTTATTCCTAAACCAACTTCTGGTTGTCCAAATACTGCATTTTCAGAGCAAACTCTAAAGTCACAGCTCATTGCTAATTCGCAACCTCCACCTAATGCAAATCCGTTAACTGCTGCAATAACTGGAAGAGGGAAAGTTTCTATTTTTCTAAATACTTCATTTCCTTTATTACTAAATCTAGATCCTTCACTTTTGTTTAAAGGAGCCATCTCTGAGATATCCGCTCCTGCAACAAACGATTTAGTCCCTGCTCCTGTTAAAATTACAACTCTTGTTGTTTCCAAATTTATGTTAGCAAAAGTTGAATTTAATTCATTTAATACTGCTGAGTTTAAAAGCGTTCAATGCCTCTGGTCTTTCAATAGTTACGATACCAATAAAAATCTTCTTGTCTATAAGATACAACTGACATTTTACCACCTTCCTTTAATATAAAAAAATTATGTGTATTTTTTTATATCTTTATAATAACATAATTGAATACAAAAATCAATAAAAAGCCTATTGATTTTATCAATAAGCTATGCTATAATTATTAAAAATTAAGAGTTTATATATTTCTCATAAGAAAAGGGAGTAGTTGTAAATAACAGTATCAACATCACGAAATTATTTTCTGGTACTGTGACCATTTTGGTAACAAGACTTTTTGGTATGAATTATTTTTTTCATATCAAAAAGTTTTTTTAGTTTTATAATATAAAAAGAAGGAGACGATATGAAACATTTTACAAAGTCTAAAAAAACATTTATTTGAAGAGTTTGAAACAAGCTCAACTGGTTTAATTGAAGAGGAGGTAGTTGCAAGAAGAAAAAAATATGGAGAAAAATAAGTTTGTTGAAAAAAGAAAAAAAGATGGACTTATTAAAAATATTTTTTTAATCAATTTTAAAGACTCCCTTTGTAATTATTTTTGCTTATTGCGGCGGTTATTTCATTTTTCTGGAAATAAAGAAAAGTGCACTTGTTATAGTTCTAGTATTAATTTTTGAACTCTATTCTTGGAGCTTATCAAACTATCAAGGCTCAAAAAAATCTTTAGATAGTTTAAAAAGATGTCTTCACCTAAATGTAAGGTTATTAGAAATCATGAACAATTAGAAGTGGATTCTGTTGAATTAGTTCCTGGAGATATTGTTATTGTTGAAGCTGGGGACATTGTTCCAGCTGATGGAAGAATTATGAAAAACTTTTTCATTATTAGTAAATGAAAACTCTCTTACTGGTGAATCTAACTCAATAGAAAAAAACAGATGAAGTTTTTAGGATATGAAGATTTAGCACTAGGAGATCAAGTTAATATGGTTTTCTCAGGAAGTCTTGTAAATTATGGAAGAGCAAAGATTTTAGTAACAGAAACTGGAATGAGCACTCAATTAGGAAAAATCGCAACTCTTTTAGATCAAACAGAAGAAAAATGTTACTCCTTTACAAAAAAATCTTTAGATATTTTTGGTAAGAGACTAACTCTTGGAATTGTTGTACTTTTGTGTTCTTATCTTTTGGAATCTATGTATATCATGGAAATACAATTCTTGACTCTTTACTATTAGCTGTTGCCCTAGCTGTTGCAGCTATACCTGAATCATTAAATCCAATTATCACTATAGTATTATCTATGGAAACTGAAAAAAATTATCTAAAGAAAATGCTATAGTTAAAGAATTAAAAATCTATAGAAGCTTTAGGTTCTATATCTGTTATTTGTTCTGATAAAACTGGTACTCTTACTCAAAACAAAATGACAGTAAAAAGATTTTTATCAATGGAAAAATTAGATAATGAGTATTCTTTAGATAAAAAAATAAAAAAATTGATAAATTATTATTAGACAGTTTTTATTCTATGTACAGATGCTACTGACACTATAGGAGATCCTACAGAAACTGCTCTTATTCACCTTACTCAAAAATATGACATGTCTTTTAGAGATGAAAGAAAAAGATAGTAAGAGAATATCAGAAATACCTTTTTGATTCTGTAAGAAAATTAATGACAGTTCTTTATGAAACAAAAAAATGGTAAACACATTATTTTCACTAAAGGGAGCTTTCGATTCTCTTGTAACAAGATTTAAATATTATCTTGATGAAAAATGGTAATGTACAAAAATGTAAATGAGGAATTTATTAAAAAAGATTGAAAAAGTTAACAACGAATTAGCTGAAGAAGGTTTAAGAGTTTTAACTTTTTGCTTATAAAGTATATAGATGGAGAAAAAGAGCTTTCTAATGAAGACGAAAAATGACTATATTTTCCATGCTCTTGTAGGTATGATAGATCCTCCTAGAGAAGAATCTAAACTTGCTGTTCAAGAATGTATTAGAGGTGGAATTAAACCAGTTATGATAACAGGTGACCATAAAAATAACAGCTAGAACAATTGCTAAAAAAATATAGGTATATTTAGAGAAGGAGATATTGCACTTGAAGGTGTAGAACTTGAAAAAATGACTGATGAAGAATTAGAAAAGAATGTTGCAAATATTTCAGTTTATGCTAGAGTTTCTCCTGAACACAAAATAAGAATAGTTAATGCTTGGCAAAAAAACTTGGAAAAAAATAGTTGCTATGACAGGGTGATGGAGTAAATGATGCTCCTGCTCTTAAAAAAGCAAATATCGGTATTGCAATGGGAATTACAGGAACAGAAGTTTCTAAGAATGCTGCATCTATGATACTAGCTGATGATAACTTCTCAACAATAGTTAAGGCAATAATAACTGGTAGAAATGTTTATAGAAATATTAAAAAAATGCTATAGGTTTCTTACTTTCTGGAAATACTGCTGCTATACTTGCTGTACTTTATTCATCACTTGCTAACTTACCAGTTATATTCTCAGCAGTACAATTGCTATTTATAAACTTATTGACAGATAGTTTACGCTTCAATAGCTGTAGGGGTTGAACCTAAAAAAATGAAGATATCTTAGATGAAAAAAACCTAGAGATCCTAATGAAGCAATATTGACAAAAAGATTTTTCTGCTAAACTTCTAATTGAAGGAATTTTAATTGCTATCTTTATTATAATCGCTTTCTATATAGGATTAAAAGATTCTGCTTTAAAAAGGTTCTACAATGGCTTTTTGCTACTTTATGTTTAGCTAGATTATTCCATGGTATTGATTACAGAGGTCAAAGAAATGTTTTTTTGCTATAGGTTTCTTTAAAAATAAATTCTCATTGATTGCTTTTGCACTTGGATTTATTTTTACTAAATGCTGTTCTACTATGCCCACCTCTATATAATATGTTTGGAATTACAAAATTAGAAACAACTAACTTTATTCAAATCTATGTATTATCATTAATACCAACAGTATTAATACAAATATATAAAGCTATAAAATATAGATAATATAAAGAGAAGGTTATTGTAAACCTCAATTTATTTACAATAGCACTTCTCTTAATTCTTAATCGTAAGTAAGTAACTTACTAGTATCTTGAACAACAACTTGGTACATTATTAAAAATAGTTGTTATTATTTGAACCTCTTGAATAATCATATCCATAACAATAAGTTGCTGCTATAGCAGAAATACTAAAAAAATAGAAACCAACGCAGTCAAAAATAATTAATTTTTTTCATATCTATCATCTCCTAATTATTAATTATATATTTTTTTAAAAGTATAGCATTTTTTTAAAAAAATTTTGTCAATACTCTAAAATATGTAACTCACTAATTTTTCATTTTATTAGAAGAATTCTCCATTGTCACAATAGTTATCTCCAGTTAAAGTGAAGAATATAATGCAACAATCTTTGTTATTATTTATTCTCTTAATTAATTTTGTTAAGAAGTCTGCAGTATCCTTTTTATTTTTTTCATCTCTTGCAAAACCAATATACTTCAACAAAAGTATAACCATCAACTATTTTACCATCAAAGATATATTCAGTATTTTGATGCTCAATGGTAAACCAAGTTCTATCACAACCGATAATTTCAGTTAAACCATCAATAATTTCTTTACTATTTTTCAACTATCAAGTTTTTTTCTATTCCTCTAATCTTTAAATGTGGCATATCATCACCCCTATTCTATTATCTTTATTCTATCAATAACTATATTATTTAAGCAGTATTTAAAAAAATAAGCTATCACAATATATTAACTGTAATAGCTCTGTTTTTTTAAATATTAATACCATCTAGAACCTGAACAACATCCTCTGTTTTCTCCATTATAGTAACTATCAGAATAATAATTATTTGAACAGTAATCTTTATTATATGTTCTTTCATACATTCCAAAAATTATGATATTGAGATTCTCCATTCATATATCCCATATGTCTTGGTCTATGGTAAAAAAAGTGGCTGCCATACTTGAAACTCCAACAACTAATAATAAAATAACAAAAAAACAAATAATTTTTTTCATATTAAACTATCTCCTTTAAAAATTTAAAAATATTTTTGTATATTATACAACTTTATACAGCCTTTGTCAATAACTTAGACTATTTTTCTTACTAAAAAGCTAAGTCTACAATTTTAATACCATCAACAGCAGCACTCATAATTCCACCAGCATAACCTGCTCCTTCCACCTATAGGAAAAAAATCCCTTTAACAGAAATTGATTCTCCCTTTAAGTCTCTTAAAAATTTTTAACTGGTGCTGAAGTTCTAGTTTCTGGTCCTATTAAATTAACTTTATTTGAAATAAACAATTGATTTTTACTCCAATTCTCAAAAAGCTGAATGAAGATTTCTTCTTATATAATCTGGAAAGAAATTATTTATATCATATGAAAAATAATTTCATCTTGTAACTTCTTTCTATTTCAAAACTAGTTTTTTTGATTTTTCATAAAATCTATAACATTTTTGATATATAGCTCCGTAATTTCCAACTATCTCATAATTTTTCTTTTCTAATTCCTCTTGTAAATACATACCTGAGAAGATTTGACTTCCATAATCTCTTTCAGATACTCCTACAACTATTGCTGAATTTGAGAATTTTTCCATTTCTTGTAGAATAACTCATACCGTTGACAAGTGAAGCTCCTATTTCAGATGAGGCATTTACAATTTCTCCACCTGGACACATACAAAATGAGAAAAATTCCTCTTGTTTCTTTTTATTGTTAAAAAGCCATATTGTAAGTTGCTGCCTCTAAAAGTGGATTTGAAACAGCTTCTCCATATTGCATTTTATCAATATCTTTTCTTAAATGTTCTATTCTTACTCCAATAGCAAAAGGTTTATTCTCCATAGCAATTCCCTTTGAATATAGCATTTTTATATGTATCTCTCGATGAATGTCCTATGGCAAAAAAATAACCTTATCTATATCATAGTTGTATCTTTTTCCAGTATTTACTTCTAAAAATCTTTAAAGATTTTATTTCATTATTTTTTTACTTCTATATCTTCAACAAGTGAAGAAAAAAATAAAATTTTTCCTCCTAAAGATTTTTATTTTTCTCTCTTAAATTTTTAACTACAATTCTTAAGACATCAGTTCCTATATGTGGTTTGTAGTTCCAAAAAATTTCTTCTTGAGCTCCACACTCAATAAATTCTTTGAAAACTTTTTCTATATATTCACTTTTTAATTCTAGTATTTAACTTTCCATCAGAATAAGTTCCTGCTCCACCTTCTCCAAACTGTATATTTGAATTGGGATTTAGAATAGAAGTTTTTATAAAATTATCTGTTGTTATATTTCTTTTTATCTACTTCTTCTCCTCTTTCAAACACAATAGGAATATATCCTAATTCTGCTAGTCTTAGAGCCGAGAAAAGTCCTGCAGGTCCCGTTCCTACAACAGCAACTTCTCTTTTTGGATAAAGGGCTACTCTCTTGTCATAACTTTCATCTTTTTGCTAAACTTAATTTTGAATATTTTTTTCTAAATTTATATTTTTCTTTAAACTAATCTCTAAAAGTATAGATAAATTTAATATCATTTTTCTTTCTACTATCTATAGATTTTTAAATATTTTTAAATTTTCTATATTATCTCTAGAAATACCATTTTTCTCTAATTCTTTATATATTTCTTTCTCTTGATTTTTATTTATTGATACAATTATATTACTGATATTAACTTTCATCTATTTTTTTACCTAACTTTCAATAAATCGTGTATTCTGATAACTCCTACAAAATTATTATCATCAAACACTGGTAACACATTTTATTTGATGAGGTCTATCTTCCATGATTGATAAGGCTTGAGTTGCCATTTCTTCTTTATCAACCTTAGTATAATTAGTTGTCATTATATCACTAGCCTTTAAGCTAAAGAATTTTTTTCTTTGTGGCTTAAAAGCTCTTCTTATATCTCCTTTCAGTGATAATTCCTACTAAAAGACTGTTATCATCATTCATTACACAGACTACTCCAAGTTTTTCTCACTCATTAAAATTACAATGTCTTCCATACTTGTATCAGCTTTACAAAAGAGCAAGAGCTTCACCTGTTTTTCATTAAATTTCCAACTTTTTGTTAATAACTTTCTTCCTAAACTTCCACCTGGATGATACATTGCAAAGTTTTGAGGGTGAGAAATTTCTAAGTTTCATAAGACAACCTGCAATGGCATCTCCCATAACAAGTGCATTAGTTGTAGATGACATAGGTGCAAGATTTAAAGGACAACCTTCTTCATCTACATGAGTATTAATATATAGGTCTGAAGCTTTTAGCAAGTCTTGAATTAATATTTCCTGTCATTGCAATTACATAGGCACCTATATTTTTTTATTGCTGGCATTATTGCAAGAATTTCATCACTTTCACCACTATTTGAAATAGCTAAAACTATGTCTTCTGGATTGATAATTCCTAAGTCACCATGTAAACGCTTCTGTTGAGTTCATAAAAAATACTTGTTGTTCCTGTTGAAGCAAAAGTTGCTGAAATTTTTCTTACCTATTATTCCTGTTTTACCTATACCAGTAACAACTACTTTTCCTTTACAATCAAATATTTTTTTCTAACTACTTTTACAAAAATTTTCTGATAGTTTATTCATTCTCTTTTCTAGAGATTTTATTTCTGTATCATAAATATTTTTTTAGCAATTTCTATAATTTCTTGATCTAACATCTTCTATCCAACTCCCATATTCATAAATAATATAAAAAACAGTTCGTTACTAGCCAGATTTCTTAACGAATAAAAAAATTAAGAATTCGCTGTAAATTCAACCAACTCGCTAACAAGTTAGCTCAAACACGTTGAGATTTACTCGGCTCATTCTATTTAATTTTTATTCTAAAATCTGGAATGTAACTCACTTATTTTTATATACTATTTCTATTAATTTATTATATTATCTTCTGTCACCAAAGTATCAACTTTCATATCATATTCAGTTGTTTCTATACCTTCTTCAATTATTTGTTTTTCAAAGGCTATAGCAATTTTTTTAGAATTCTTATGAATAGCAAAAATCTATCATAATAACCTCTACCAAAACCTACTCTATTTTTATCTCTATCAAAAAGCTACTCCTGGTGTAATAATTAGATCGATTTCACCTATATATTCTTCCCCATCAGGTTCTGAATTACCAAAAAGGACTTACTATATATTTATTTTTTTATCTTCTATTGCTATCATTTTTTTCCTTAGTAATTACCTTAGGTAAAACTAAAGTTTTCCCAGCCTTTTTAATATATTCATTTATTTTATCTGTCTTAACCTCATTCTTAAAAGTCCATATAAGACATGATAACTTTTAGCATTCTTGAAATCTTCATTTTCTAATAATTTTTTTCAAATATCTTATCACTGGCACTTTCAATATACTCCATAGATAAGTTCATTCTTCTTTCTTTTATTAAATTTCTAGCATCCTTTTTATTCATTATGATCTAGCCTCTCTTTTTATATTTTTTTAATATCTAACCAGAAATTAGTTGCAACAGCTGCTTTTTTTCCCATTTTCATTTCTTGCCTTAATAACAGTTTCGACATCATAAGTCAGATAACAATCTATATCACCTTTCCATTTTTGAATTTTTCCTCTTTCTTTTTCAAGGTTTACTTCTCTATTTTTCTATCATTTGTGCAACTTCTTTTCCTAAGAAAACAATAATTTTTGGAGATATTAGAGCAATCTGCATATTTAATAAGTCTAAAAGTATTTTCTTTTTCTTCCTCATCAAAATTCTTTATTTTTAACTTCTCTTTTTAGTAAGTGTAGTTATATAGTAAGCTTCAGGAACTATCCCTGCAAGATCAAAAAAAGTCTTATAAAGGAATTCTCCACTTGATTGAGCTTCAACCTTATAATCTTCTGATAAATAAAGTTTAGGGTCATTTCCAATAAATAGAACATCTGCATTTCTATTTCCCATACCTATATATATTTCTTGTTTGTCCTTAGGTAAAGTTTCAATACCTACACTTCCAAGTTCAAATTTTAATTCTTCCCATAATTCTGATATTTCTTCCACGAGTTATCACCTACTTATTCTATAGTAAATAATTTTGTAACCTTATCTTGACTTGTAATTTCACAGTTTGGCTTTCTTAACATTCCTGTGAATTCATCTTCCAATGTTTCTTTAATTATACTTAAATGATTGCTATCCTTACTAACATGTGCCAAGAATACTTTCTTCAATTTATCTGTATACATCTCTTTGATAAACTTTTGCACACTCATTATTTGAAAGATGTCCATTTCTACTTTTAACTCTTTCCTTTAAATTCCAAGGATATGAGCAATTCATAAGAGTATTAAAATCATAATTACTTTCTATTACCATGGCATCTACATCTTTAAAATATTCTCTAACTATATTTGTTATATAACCAATATCAGTAGATATTGCTATTTTTATTAAGTTGACTTTCTAATTTAAAAACCAATAGTTCTTTCAGCATCGTGCATTACATCAAATGGTGAAACCTTAACTTTATCATCAAGTATAAAAAGAACCATCTATAAATTTTATTAGAGATTTATCTATTTCTCCTAATTTACTTACTCCTGCCTTGTAACTTTCAGGAGTTATATAGATAGGAATATCGTATTTTCTTGCAATAACTCCTGCTCCATTTATATGGTCACTATGCTCATGAGTTATTAAAATTGCTGATATATCTGATAATTTTTTTACCTATCATTTCCAATTTTTCTTCAGTTTTTTTACAACTGAAACCTGTATCTACCAATAATTTATAGTCTTCTATTTCTACAAAAAGTCGAATTCCCTGAGCTTCCACTTCCTAGAATTGAAATATTCATTTGTACTATTCCTTTCTTTTTTTATCTTTTTATTTTATGCCTTTGAGGCTTTATTGTTACATCTGTAAAAACTATATTATCACTTTGATTTAAAATGAACTCTATTATTTTTGCTATATCTTCAGTTTTTATATATGCTTTTTCATCATCATCACATTCAAAATATGTATTATTCTGATAGAAATTTGTCTTAGTCATATCTGGATAAATTGTTATAACCTTAACATCATTCTTTCTAACTTCTTCAAACAAACTTTTTGAAAATTGACTAAGACCTGCTTTTTGTTGCTGAATAAACACAAGCTAAAGGACTTTCTTTATTTGCAGTAACTGATGAAATATTTATTATTGTCCCCTTATTTTCTTTTTAAAGTTCTTAAAAAAATATTGACTAATTACAAGAGGTGCTTGTAAATTCACTAATATCATATTTTTTTAATCTTGGCTATGTTTATCTCTTCATGTAAACCAAAATAAGCAAGTCCTGCTGAATTTACTATTAAATCAAATTTTATTTTTTTAATGAATGTAAAGTTTTTTTCCAATTCATCAAGTTTAGCTAGATCACAAACAACAGGAAAAAAAGTTTTTCATAATCTTCAAAAAAATCTTAGTTTCATTCTTTATGAAATTTCTAGCAATACCATGGACTTCATAGTCCATATTTAATAATGTTTTTGCTATCTCATAACCTATTCCTGAACTAGCTCCTGTAACTAAAGCAATTTTTCATAAAAACTCCCTACCTATCATCTATTTAATGAAATGTATAAAAAATAGGTGAGTTACATTCCAAATTTTAGAATAAAAATTAAATAGAATGAGCCGAGTAATTATCGGCGTGTTTGAAGCTGACTTGTCAGCAAGTTTTGCCGAAAATTCTTAGAAACACTTAGCAATTTATTACTTAGAGTTTCTTATGATGCAGATTCTTAATTTTTTTATTCGTTAAGAAATTTGTCTAGTAACGAACTATTTTTAATAGATCCTCTCTATATTTATATATTTCAAAAAATTTTTCCTTAATAAAGTCTATCATATATGATTTTTAATTTATCAGAATATGTATAAACTCCATCGATGCATTCAAAAGGATAGTATAGAATTTCAGACTTCTTATTTTGATTTCTCATCTTTTTAAATATTCTTTTTGAAGTTCTAAATACTCCTATACTTACATCTATAACTTTATTTTTTTATCTATTTCACTGAATAAATATTCTATCATTTCACTATAATTTTTCAAAAATCATCTGTATATATTAGAGGATCTATACAAATTCTAACTTTCCAACCTTTATTTTGCAATTCTTTAATAGACTTAACTCTATTTTTAAAACTTGCTGTATATTTTTCATTTTTTTAAAGCTATCTCTTCTGGTGATAGAGTAAAAAGCAATTATAAAATTATCTAAAAACATCTAAATTTAAAAACTTATCAATGTTTCCTGACTTTGTTCTCAATTCAATTTTTAAATCTTTTTTTATCTTTGATAAAAATGATACCATTTTTCAGAGAAAGAACAGATATTTTCTATAGCTAATAAATCTGTATCGTAAGACACACAAAGATATAGACTTTTTAACTTATTATAAAGTTCTTCAACTTCTTCAAAAACTTTTTTTCTATATCCACAAAAAAATAACTATATTCCCTGAAGAATAAACTCCTTGTAGATAACAATATTCACAGTCATAGACACAATTTATTATAGATGAAGTATAATAGAAGTTATCATTTTCAAAATCTTCACAAACTACAGCCCTTCATAAATCATATTGGGTTTATTTGAAGCTAGAATTAAATTTTTGTCCTAATTTTTTTGTAAGTGAAAATCTTGATTATTACTAGAAAAATACTTCTTTATAGTTGTCTATTTCTATTATTTTAGCATCTTTAAATTTAGATAATATTTCTAAAGTGTTCTTATTATCTAGAATTTTTCTTCTCCACATAGATATGAGAAAAATCTATTATTTAAAGAAATTTTCTTTTTATTTATCTCAGGTAAAACTGTTTTTTTCTAAACTATTTTTTTCTGTAGTGATATATTTTTTTATTTCTTCAAAAAAATTTTTTTAGCTTGAACCTTAGAAGTTACTTCAATATTCTCATATTTTTAATATATCTATGTTTCCATATTTTATTTTTTTAAATACCTTAATATATTAAAAAGCTCATAAGTCATTGTATCACTTAATCTTAAATTTTCTAATACTTTTTTTATCAATTCTTGTTCAGTAATAGTGAAATCACTGTCATCATTGACAGTCTTAAAATTTACTAGAAATTTATAGATATTATTATAGCTTTCAGTAAATAGATTTTTCATTTTTAAAAATCTACTAAAAACTCTATCCTCTACCTTATCTTTCAAGATATCAGATACAATTTTTTTAAAACCATAATTTTATCTTTTTTTAAAAAATGGAAGCTGTTTGGAAAAAACCATAGGCTTCCATATCAATATATTCTGTATTTTCATTTTTTTCTCAACTATACTATCAAAAAGTTGTCAAACTTCCTTCTAAAAATTATGTTTATAAATCATCTCTGGATAGAAATCAAAAATCTGAGTAAGCATTTTTGAATTTTTGATACATATACTATATCACCTAATTGAGAATTTTTATTACTTGCAACAAAGCCAATATTAACTATATAGTCATTTTTTTCTTAATGTCTTCTTTTTGAAACTAGATAAGTTAAAGCTGTAGCAGATTTAACTTTACCTGTCCCACTGATAATTAATTTTACATCTTCATTAGAAAATACTTGAAACTTTGTATAGCTATTGTCTTTTTTTAAATTAAATAATGATATTAAAAGGCTTAGCTTCAATATATAATGCTGTTACTATATATAACATTTTTACCTCATTCTATTTTTAAATATCATAATTTTCTAATAATTCCTCTATTGTAGCAGGTGCAGTTTTTTTACATTTTGAACAACTTCTTTCTTTTGCTACTTTAAGTTCAAAAAGGAATTTTTTTGTTCTCTCAAACAAAGCCTTCATATATAGTGTTATTGCTGTTGACATATCTAAACCAAGTTCTTCACAAAAAAAGCATAAAAAAATTTTTCAGCTATTTTTTTCATCTGTATTAATTGTTAATGTAGCCATAAAAAAATCCCTCCTATTTTTTTCATATTATAATTATATAATAATAGTAAGTACTTATCAATATTTATTTAATATAAAAAAAGCTGAGAGATATTTCTCTCAGTCTTTTGTTAGAATTTTATTTTTTTAAAGCTTTTTATCTCCTCTTTTAACATTTTAATTTCATTAGTTAATTCAAATATAAGATCTTGGTTCTCTTTCATTTCTTTTTTTATATTCTTTTTTTAAAAATCTTCATATCTACTTTCTAGTTCTTGTTGTTTTTTTAGTCTTTTTAACAACATTTTCAACCTCTTCTCTTGCCAAATCATCTAGTTCTTCCTTACTTGCATCAGATAGCTTTTTTTCAAGATAATGAACCACAATATTATTTTGCTGCTATATTAGATATTCCTAAATTAAATAAGAACTTTGTTATCTCACTTATTTTCTTTAAATAATCCCAAAAATATAGTTTGATTTTTTTAGTAATATTTATAACAACATCTGATAAATAATAAGTTGCTTCTTGTATTTTTTTATCATTAAATCTTCATTATAATTTTTTTGAAAAAAAGGATTTGAAAAACTATCTTTATTTTCAATCGTTCCAGCTCGCATAACTTCTTTTTAGCTTCAGCAGCATTTTTAATGTGATTTCAATTTCAGTTTTTATATTTAATAATGTTTTTGATTGATTTATTAATACTTTAAATGGCTCATCAATAACTTTAGCAAGTACAATTTCTGGCTCTTCAGAATTAAAAAGCTTTTTCTACTATTTTATTAATATTTTCTAGATGTAATGTATCATTTTCTTTTTTTCCATAAATTTCCTTTCTCTTATAAAAAGATTAACCTATTCGCTTAAAATATTTTTTTATTTTCTTTAATAACTTTTCATTTTTCTTCTCTTTTTTTTATAATATCAATACTATCTCCAATTTTATTTAAATTTTCTTTACTTTTTCTATTTGAATCTTCAATATAAGGAATTGAACTTTGTATATTATTAGAAAGTTCTTCTATCTTTTCAACCGCTTCTTTTGTACTAATCCACATACCTACGATATTATATGAAAGTTCTATATTATTTAAAGATAGTTGTTGATTATATAAGTCTAAAAATATCTTTTTCAATTTTTTTCTTTTTCTCTTTCCATTTTTATATTCATTATAACAAGATATTGTAAATCTACCAACATTAACAAAAATTTACTCTTAATACAAATGCTCCCCAATTTCCACCACTACGGACTCCAGCATCTAATAAATCAAATGCTAAAAATGTTCCACTAGAAATAGTTAACATACGAGTCAAAGTTCTATTTTTTTATAAGGAAGTACATTTTTCCATTCAATATCTTTAAAATTTTCTTTTTCTTTGTATTCTTTAATTAATCTACTGAAAAAAATAAAATACTCTAACTAATACTTCATTTAAAAATAACAGGTATGGTTTGTTTTCCTAATTGATGAAAAAAACAGCTAACTCACTTCTTAGATCAAATTTATACTCTCTAAAAAGCTTTATCTAATAATTTTAGTAAATTTGTTTTATTGATTCCAGGCAGCATAGAAAATTCTTTTTGCAAGTGATAATAATGGTCCTGGAATTCCCATCCCAACCCCAGCAGTCTTATTACTACCTGACATATCACTTACTAAATGATAGAACCAATTAGTTGTCCCTGCTAAAAATTTTTTTCATACACTGTATTACCTATAAGCCCCTTTTTCTGTTATATCTAAACCAAAGTTTTTTTCCAAATCTATTTTGAAAAATAAGCTTTTTTTCAGTAAACTGAGTAATAATAGAAGCGATTAGTCCTACCAATGTAGGATGATGTGCTAAATCATCAAGATGGTGTGACTTACTATTAATATTAATATTTTTTTCCAGACCATATATTATCTGAGGGAATTTTTAAACTCATCTTCTAAAAAGTTAATAGCTCCATTTAATTTAAATTTGACAACACCATTTTTTTCTGTCCATTATAGCCCTTTTTTAGCTATATTCATCACAAAATCATTAACTTTATGATTACTCCAGGCTTTTCCCATCTTTAAATGAAAAAAATTCCCACAAAGAAACTATCAACTATTCCAGCCAATATTCCACTACTAATAGCAACAGTATAGTCAAGAGCATCTGCTTGATTAGTAAATTTTTTTAATTTGTTCATTATAGTCTTGAAGCTTCAAATTATTATCACTTATTTTTTTTGGTAATATTTTCTATTTCATTTCTTATATATTTTTTTAATTCATTATTAGGAGAAGTTTCTATATTTATGATTTCATATTGAATCTCTAACCTCTCTTCTTTTTTTAGAGCAGATATATTATCCATTAGACAACTCCTTTTTGTTCAACTTCTCATAATTTAAAATTTTTTTCTCAAACAAGCAATTACAATAGAAGCTGGTATAGTAACTCTTTTAGCTTCTGTCAATGCTATATTTAAAGTTGTAATTGTTCCTAATAAAGGAACTGCACGAAAAACCTGCTCTTATTGCAAGTCCTACTCCTGCTCCTATTTTTAGCACTTGCACTATTGATTGAAGATATTTTTTTAACAAAAACATAATCTATTCTTTTTAGTAGTTACTTGTTCTAAAAATTATATTTATAATTTTAGAATTAAAAATCTGTTTTATAATTTTCTTTATTAATAAAAATTCATAATAGTATCTGTATTATAATTTACTCCCTGAAAACCTATGTGTTCAGCAATTACAATTCTTTTTTTCTACTTCTAGTTCATCTAATATAATAGAGAGACCTCTTTTTAATAATTCTTTTTCTTTTTCAAAAAAATACTAAGTTTAGAAAAATTTTTGAACCTAAAATATCAGTTAAAAATTTCATTATATTGTACACCTTTTTCCTAATCTTATAAAAATTTGCTCCAGTATTCCCACCAAATTTTTTTGAAAATCTCCAACTAAAATTTCCCAATATTTACTATAATGTTTACCATATCTTTTATATTCATTACTTCTTGTAATTTCTTCAGTTCTTCTAACTTTACCATCATCATCTTTAATTAAAATTTCAGCTAATTTAGCTAATTGCTCATCACTACATTCTCCTAAAAAAATTCTAAATCTTCATCAAATACATAAGACATTAAAACTCCTCCCTTTAATTTTAAATTTTTTTATATTTCCATTATACAAGTTTTTTTAATGACAGATTATGTCGCAAAAAAATATTAATAAAAATAAATTGTAGAATCTTACTTTACATTACTATTATTATAATATCATTTTTTTGTACTATAGTCAAGTAGTTTATATTATTTTTTTATACTATTTTTGCCAATTCATAACTTATATCTATCAATTTATAAATTTCTTTAAGTTCAACTGTTCCATCAAGGTAAATAGTACACCAGTGTTTTTTTATTCATATGATAAGCTGGAAAAATATCTTTTTATTATCCATAAGCTTTTTCAATTTTTTTCTGGACTATTATGTAAATTAATTACTTCAACAAGTTCATCACTATCTAAATTGAGTTTTCTCTTGGATAGTGTCAATATAACAGCATACCATTTCTTACTATATTTTCTACGAACAACCGCAGTTTTAGGAGATTTTTTTCCCATAGAAATTCCAATTCATCTCCATATTTATTTTTTTGATATAATCTACAATTTCTTTTTGTATAATTAGTCTTAAATATCTCATCTCCAAAAACATTCTTTTCTTTATTTTTATCTAAAAACTTCACTATATGCCTTATAGACTTTTTTTCAATATAACCATTTCTTCTTTCTTCAAGTAGATGTAGTACATAAGTTTCATTTGTTTCTACATCTATTATTTCAGTGAAAAATTGAATTATCTAAATTGATTTTTAACGGTCATCTTAAATTGATTTTTTTAATAAAGAAATATAATAGTAATATGAGTTATCTTTTAATTTAAAAACCAAATTTTTTTAAGTCTTTTTCAAATCTATTTTTCTTATCTTTAAGAAAAATCTTTTACTTCTCTCATAGAATTTCCTCCATATTAATTATATCATTTTGTATTGAAAAATTTTACTATTTTATATTATTTTTGATAGAATATTTATATCAAAAAAATCAAAAAAAGGTGATATTATGTTTTTTTCTTCAAGAAAAAAAGAAAAATTTATTTGTAGATATATTAGATTTAAAAGGTGGAATGTAGTGAAATTATAAATATAAAAAGAAGCAAAAACTTGTTTATGTAAATGGTAAAGGTAAACTTACTGTTGATATAGGAAAAATTTCAACATTCTAATTGTGAAACACCTGCTAAAAATAAAGTTGAATGATGTTCCATTGATACAGGCAAAAAAATTCCTGATTGTCCTACTTGTTCTTCTTTACTTGCAACTGGTCATGGTATAGAAAAATGCTAATTGCAAAGAATTATTAGAAATACAAGAAAAAAATTAATTCTGATTATATAAATTTAGAAACTTCTATAGATAATATGAGAGCTTTATTAACTTTATTGGAAAGTGGATTTTATCTAATTGCTGATGCTATTTGCTATCCAACTGATGGTAAAAAAATTTCTTTTGGGATGTTCCAAATAATTTAAAAGAATTTTCATCCGCTGGTCCTGTATATTTAGGAGGAGGAACGTATATAAGTAATCAGCCTGTTTATTTATACCCTACTCAAACTACTAATTCTTATGATAAAGACAGAGTTGATTATTATGTTGAAAAAAATTTAAAAAAATTCAACTTATAAGAAACCAAGGGCGATAGTTTATAATTTTAGTAGATTTATTAATTTTTATAATTGATGGGCATCATAAAAGCTTGTGCTTCTACATTACTAAAAAGAACCTGTAAGTTGTATATTGATTATTCCAAGTAAGATTTATGAAGATTATTATAAGAATACTTGTTTAAATTTTTTTCAGGAATATTAATAGATTATAAAAAAATATTCCTAGGGAATATACTCAATACATAAAAAAAGAAAATTTTTTTCTCCTAGTCAAGAACAAATGAAAATTAGAAATGGTATAGTTAATAACAGAGAATGGGAAAAAGAATATATAAATTCAGCTAAACACTACCCTTCAATTATTGATTATGCTAATGTTATAGATATAATGCATAATAATGAAATAGAAGTCAATGATATTTTTTTATAAAGAATTGTTTGGAAAATTTTTGATAAAGACAGTCAAGTAAAAAAATGAAAAAAATTACTTTATTTATTAGAATTTAATGATATAAAAAAAGCTCAAGAGATTGCTTTTAAAAGTATGCTAAAAAAACTTTAAGAGAAGAAGGAATTGATAAAGAATTAAAAACAATTAGTCTATAGAATTTTATTAAATTATAAAAAAATAATGAAGAAGTTGAGAAAAATTTTTATTGACTATACAGTTTACTATTCTGATAACAAAGAAGATCCTATACTTAATATTATAAATTTATATTGGGAGGAAAAATAATGGATAAATTTTTAAAAAGAAAAAAATTATAGAGACTACTTTTTGAAGGGCTTAATAAAAATCATTGAAAAAGAATATGAACATCATCCCAATGAAAAAAACCTTATTCATGTTCTGCAATACAAGAAGGTTATAATGATTATTTAAGAATTGTTTTTAAAAAAAGAAGAAATAAATTATTTTTAGACATAATTTTAATTGGATAACTAAATCTGATTTAAAAAAATAGTTTGTGAAGAGTTAAATGAAATAAAAAAAGATGATTTTGAACAAGAAATAGTACCAGAAATAAAAAGCTAAATTTGAAGACTTATTTTTTTCAAATATGAAGATAGTTTTTCTATTTCGTTATAAAATTCTATTAATTCTTGAATTTGATACTTATAGTAATGAGTTTTATTTTGAAAAATAAAGAAAGAAAAAGAAGATTTAAAAATCTAAAATGGATGAATATATTAATAAAATTCTCTTAAAAAGAAAAATAATCTCATTAAAGATCATAGAGAGTGTTATATCTTTTGTAGAAATCTCTTAGATTTTAACTTAATGGGATATTCTGAAAAAAACATTTGACTGAACTTATAGAGAAAAATTTTTACAAGTATTAAGCTCTATTAAAAATGAAAAGGCAGAAAATGATTTTTAAATACAATATTATCTTATTTTTTTAGAAGATTGGACTAAGAATATTTTTTTCTTAAACTGAAACCTAAAGAAGTTACAGAAGAACAAATAGATTTATATGTTTATAAGGCATTATTTCAACTAAAAATACAGTAAATATAAAGACGATATTATATATGCCTATGAAGATTTAAAAAAATGCTTCAGATATTTATCACTCTCAAAAAGCCAAACAATATTTAGAAAGGGAAAGTACTACTTTGGAAGATAAATTAATCTATTATAGAAATGAAAATTTAGAAGAATTTTAGATTTTCTTGAACTATATGGTGAACTACTCACGGCTAACACCCTAATGAGTGCTAGAGCCACGAGTGTTCTAACACATTTAATAAAAAAATTAATGGGAGGAAAAAAATGAAAAAAAGAAGAAAAAAAGTAGCAGAATTTTTTTAAATTAAATTTTTGCTTCATTCGCTTCAAGGAACTTTTAAAAAAAGCTTTTAGAACATTTTTGATAGATAAATTTTTTTAGGGAGGTATAATGGATAAATTTTTAAAAAGAAAAAAATAATAAGTACTACTTTTTGAAGGGCTTGATAAAATAATCGAAAGTGAATACAAAAAAATCATCCAAATGAAAAAAATCTTATTCATGTTGTAGAATACAAGAAGGTTATAATGACTATTTAAAGATTGTTTTTTTAGAAAAGGGAAAAAAATTAATTATTTTAGATCTAATTTTGAGTGGTCTAGCACTCCTGATGAAAAAAATAAACTGTGATGAATTAAAAAGAAATTCAGAGAGATGATTTTTGTTAAAGGAAATTATTCCAGAAATAAAAAGCTAAATTTGAAGACTTATTTTTTTCAAATATGAAGATAGTTTTCTATTTCGTTATAAGTTTCTATTAGTTCTTGAATTTGAAGGAGAAGAAAGCTTAGCTAAAGATAGAACTTATAAAGAAGAATTTTATTTTGAAAATAAAAAAAGAAAAAGAAGAATTAAAAAAAGCAAAATGGAAGAATACATTAAAGAAGTCTTCTTAGAAGAGAAAAAAAGTTATTAAAGATGAAAGAGAATGTGTTATTTTTTTGCTGGAAATCTTTTTAGATTTTTAATTTAATGGGATATTCAGAAAAAAATATAATTGAACTTATAGAAAAAAATTTTTACAAGTGATGAAATCAGTTAAAAAAACAGAAGATTTGACACTACTTTAAAAAAATGATATTAAATACTATCTAGATAAATGGACTAGAGAAATTTTTTTCTTAAATTAGATCCTGAAAAAAAGTTACAGAAGAACAAATAGACTTATATATTTACTCTACACTTTTTAAAAAAATAAAATATCATACTTATAGTTTTGATGTTAAAAAAATGCTTGTGATGATTTAGAAAAATGCTGTGAATAATTACCATTCTTTAAAAAGCTAAACAATATTTAGAAAAGGGAAGTGGTACTTTAGCCGATGAATTAATCCATTATAAAGATAAGGACTTAGAATGTAAGGCTAATGATATACTTTCAATAGTTGATATAAAAAAATAAAGAATGAAGTTGCAAGTTCTTATGAAAAGGCTTTTAGACTTTATCATAGCTCTATTAAGTAATGGTTTTTCCACATAGCTATGCAATCAAGTTTTCTTCAAAAATCTGAGAAAGTATTTTTTTAGATATAAAAAGGGCTTGCTAAATCTTCTACTCATAGATTTTTTTAGAAGAATTTTAGATTTTCCAGAATTATATGATAAATTAGAAGTTTATGCAAAGACAGCAATGAAAAGAATTTGAATGGTATCAAGATGTTGAAGAAGGAGAAAAAAAGTTTGTTACCTGGAAGTTATGCAGTTTTTTTGCTTTAGGACTATATGATGAGAAATATTTTCCCTTTAATCAAAGAATATTACTCTAAACTAGATGATGAACATCAACTGGCACATCAACATTTTATTACTGCTCTAATTGACAGATATGGAGTTTCAGAAAAATCTTTACCTATATTCTTAGATGGCTTCTTATCTGGACAATTTGATAAAGTGTTTAAAAAAACTTAGCAAGTTTATTAGAAGATGAAGAAAAATAAAAAAATTACTAATAAAAGAGCTAGAAAAACTATGGTAAGCATGAAAGACAAACTATCTTATATTCTATTTGGAAGAATAAATGGCAACAGAAGATAAAAAAATATAACTCTCAAAAGATATATAAATATTTTTCACTTATAATAGAAAAAGTTATAAAAAAATGTTAAAAAGTTTCTAGTATAAGTTGAAAAAAACTTAACAATTTATTAAAAAAAGTTTCTAGTATATCTTTAAAAAGTATTTGATAAAAAAATAAAGGGGCTAATGCCCCTTTATTTTCTATAATCACTAAAAGTTTACCTTCATAAGTTTTTCCATTCTGTCCAACCATTAGCTGAACGTCCTAAAACTAATATTGCAGCTGCACTTGGTGAAGTTGCAATATAATTCTCTTTGAAAAACATATCTATCTTCAAGTTTTTTTCTATTAAATTTTTTTCTTATTAAATCTTCAATTAAATTTTTATTTCTTCTAAAAAGTAGAAGGATTATCAGATTTGACTTCTAAAAACTATAGAAGTTCCTTTTAAAAATTTCAAATTTTTCATTGGATAAAAGTCTTCCCTTTTCCTGAAGTAACCTTACCTTTTAAAAACAAAAGTAATTTTTTTCCATATCATTTGTTGCCTTATCTTCAGGTCTTTTTCCAAATCTTTATAATATCATCATACAGACTTTCAAATCTAGCTTCCATTGATAAAAGGTTCCATTCTTCAAGTCTACCAAGATATTTATTCATATATAGTTTACTATTTCTATAACCATGGACTTCATCATCTCTTTTTCTCATGAAAAGCCTTATTACTCAAATTAGAGTTGCTTCCAGTTAAAGTTAAATTAGAAATAGTATCTTTAAAACTTATCATCTGTTCCAACTCGTTATCTGAATAATTTTTCCTTTCCAAGCCTTATTAGGTTTTTGAGGGAAAAATGTGCTCTATAGTAATCTTCTCATTTTCAAAATCAATTAGTTCATTATGATTATAGTTTTTCTAATTTCTTAAAGACATAATTTAATTTTTTTCCTTGTCTTTATATACATTTTTTTAACTTCAATGCACTTTCTAATTCTTCATCAGTTGGAAAAATCTTCAGCCATCAAAACATCAACTAAATTTTCATAGTAATTTCCAGATCTTGAAATTTTTTTCCATACATTCCTTGAAATATTTTTGTTCAAAGCATTGGTTGGTTTTTCAGTGATATATCTTCTCCATAGATAACTTTGAAGTAGGATAAGAATATTTAGAAGTTCATCTTTCTCTAGAATATTATCCTTATAATCTTTTAAAAACTCCTATAAGAAAAGTGTTGATAACAGTTTTTATCTAAAGATTTTAAATAGTCTAATTCTCTTTGAATATCTCTATCCTTTTCTAAACTAGGCTTGATAATATATGAATAAGCCTCAGAATATTTTTCATATCTTCTAATTTCTCATCATTTTCTTTTTCATAATATGCCTTAAAAAGTTTCAAAAAAACTTTAGGCTTAGAAGAAATTTTCTCTGTTTTTAATGTCAAATAATCTCTAATGAAAATCAGAAACATAACTAGTTATTTCACTACCATCACTAACTTTACAGTTATTTTCAATGGGTATCCATATTTCTTTATATATACGGTTTTGCTCTCCTCTTTTCCAAATCCATCAAAATATAGTTTCTGATTAAATCTCCTTGTGACAAGTCTAAACCTGTTGAATTAAGACTTTCAAAAAAATCTTTTGAGGATCATCCTTTCCCTTTTTCAAGAGCAATATCTATATAAATTAATTTTTTTCTATCCCATTAGACAAATGCTTCATATCATCAAAAGATAAATTTTTCCAATTCTTTTTCAAAAAAATAAGTAATTCTTTAACATATTTCTATCTTGAAAGCTTCCAATTCATTAAATTTATTATGTGAAATTTTATTTAATATATACAGATTTTCTTCAGGAGGTAATAATTTTTAATTTTATTTCTTTTTCAGAATAGGGATTAACAACATATTGGTTGTATATCTTATCAGCATCTTTAGCTAAAATTGTACCCTTTAACTTAAAATATATTGCTAAAAAAATAATAAGGTTAAGGTTGTCATTCTTTGTTGCCCATCAATGACATGAAATTCCTTTTCTCCAACTCCATAAATTCCATCATGTATATATACTATGCTCCCTAAAAAAATAAGAGCTTACTTTTTCATTTTTTTCCTGTTTGTAGTATATCTTTAAATAATCTTTGACACTGCTTTTTCCTGCCAATTATAATCCCTTTGGTAAACAGGAATAGAAAAAGACGGTATCACTTTCTGAAAATAATTTTGTAATCTTTCTTTCACTTGCTTTCAAAAATATATCTCCCTTCAATTTTTCCCTTATATATCAAATATTAGCTTATGTATGCTATTTTTATTCATAAGTTTCTTCTATATATTATACTACATTTTTAAATATTTTTTTGTAGCTAAAAAAATTAGATAGAGGATTTTTGTATTTTGATTTAGAAATTTTTCTCTGCTCTTGATTTACTAATATATTCTGGTTCTACTGTGTAAATATTAGCATCTTCCCTATTTAAAGAAAGTTCACAAAGAACAGAAGCTCTAGGGAAAGAGTTGTATCTAGGAATTATAATAGCATTTTCTCCTAAATTTTCTTTTAAAAATATCTGCATAGTTTATTGCTCCATCTCCAACAAATACATATTTTTTTATTTTTTTATCTAGACTTGAAACTAGATTAATTAAATAATCATCTTGACATTTTCCTTGATATTTATAGTAAACTCTTTCTTTTCTAGCATCTATTAAAGGAATAATTTCATTTTCATTATCACTTGCCATAGCTTCCAATATATCAAGTTCATTCACTGTAACAAGACCTTTATTAAGAGCCATAGCTAGACCCTTAGCTATTCCTAAGGCTATTCTAACTCCTGTAAATGAACCAGGTCCCTATTGCAACTGCAATTTTATCTATATCTTTAATATTCAAATCTGAAATCTTAAATAGATTATCCACTATTGGCATAACTATGTTTGAATGATTTTTTTCACTGATAAACTTGTCTCAGCTATGACACCTGCTTCACTATCATATATAGAACAAGTACAAATCTTTGTAGATGTATCAATTCCCAAAAAGCAACATTGAATTTTTTTCCTCCTTCTCCTTGTTTTCCTACATAGCTGATATCAACTATTCTTTCATCTTCTTTTTCTGTATATTTGAATTCAATTCTTATATATTCTTTAGGTAAATCTTCTGAAATTATATTAGCCCATTCAATTAGAGCAACTCCTCCATTATTGATATAATCTTCATAACCTATCTCATATATTTCTTCTGAACTACATAATCTATAGACATCGAAGTGATATAGAGGCAATCTTCCTGATAGATATTCAAGTACATAGTTAAATGTTGGACTTTTTAGATTTTCTTTTACTCCAAATTCTTTAGCAAAAAGTTTTTGTGAATGTAGTTTTTACCAGTACCTAAGTCTCCTATCAAAAGCAATAACTGTGTTTTCTTCAACATAGTTAGCGAGCTTTTTGCTAATTCATCTATCTGACTAAAAGTCAAAAACTTTTTCCATTTCTCTCACCTTTTTATTTCTTATTAATTTTTTTCTATTATGTTTTGTTGTAGACTTCCGCTTCAACAAAGTTTAAAAATAATAACTTCTCACCATAACTTTCAACAATTTTTGTTTCAGGTAAATCTTCTTTTTTTGTAATCTCCACCTTTTTACATGAATAGAAAGGCTTTCAAACAAGCTATTAATTCTTCTGGAGTATCTTCTTCAAAAAAATAACAGTATAGTCAACTGATTTCAAAGCATCAAGCACAAAAGCTCTATCATATTCAGAGTTGATAGGTCTTGTTTCTCCTTTTAATCTCTTTACAGAAGCATCTGAATTTACTCCGACAATAAGTATATCCCCTTGTCTTTTAGCTTCAGTTAAATATGTTACATGTCCTGCATGAAGTATATCAAAACATCCATTAGTAAATACAACTTTTTTTCCGTTCTTTTTAGCTTCTTCTACAAGTTCTGTAGCTAATTTTCTATTTATATTCATAGAAACCAACCTTTCCTTCTTTTTTTCAATGTCTTTCTGAACCTCCCACGACTGACACCCTACGAGTGCTAGAGTTGCGGGTTCCAAAATCTTTAAAAATCTTTAAAAATTTTCTAAGAAGTTTGATAGCTTTACACTACCCTTATTCTTTTAGGTGTGTTCAGCTCACCTCTATTGTATAGGACACTTAAGTCCACAACTTTACTTTTTTTCTTAGAATATTTAATGCTCCATTACAATCTGCATTTATGAGTTTACCTGCACTTGTTTGATATAGTCCTCTTTTTATTCTTTTTCCACTGAATATATATTCTTGTAGATTTTCTTTATCATATATTGAATTTCATCTCCATCAAAGAAACTTGCTTTTTGATGTATAACTCTCTTCTTGTAGTTTAAATTCTATTCCATATAGTTTACATAGATATATTAATTTATCTCTTAATTTTTCCATATGGTATATTTACAAAATTTTTGATTATTTATACTTCCAATATTTGAATTTCTTTGAAAATCTTCATTATATCCTAGAACTAATTTTCCCTATATCATTATTAAGACAATAATTTACAATTGTTCTTGCTGCTTTTGAAAGATAATCATTTATACGATTATTTCTCTTTCTAGTTATTCTCTTTTTGTCTTAATGTTGTGCGCTCAATCTTTTGCTTATCTTTTTATACTTTGTAATTTTGCATTTATCTTATTATAGTATTGATTAATAGATTTTTAATTTTTCTACCATCTATTATGAATGAAGCTCCAGTATTTGTAACACAAGTACAAAGATTGTCTATACCTAAATCAATTCCTAGTACATTATTTTTCATTTAATTCCCTTTGAATTTCTTTTTACTTCATAAGTATATTGAATTTCAAAGTACCTAGAATGTTGTTTTTGGTATTATTCTAATTTCTTTTTATCTTCTTGTCTTTTTAATACTGATGGTAGCTTAACTTTAACTTCCTGATGAGTTTTTCTTAAAAAGAATTTGAATAAGGAACTATCAGCATATCATCTTTTAATCTAACAAAACCTATAACAAGAGTTGTAAAACCATCTTTAGCAAGATAATTAGGTAATTTTATTTTACCATTATATTGACCATTCTTAGCAAGTTTTAAAAAGTGCAAAGAATGATTTAAAAACTTTCATCTACTTCTTTTCAAAAATTTGTTGAGCCATATTAGAATTTAACTTCTTGTAATTCTCACTATTTTTAAGCATTTTATAGTTTTTCATTATAGCTTAAATACTTTTTTTATTTTTTTAAAAATAGTGTTGTCTAACATTATATATAGCTTGATTCTTTAAATTCTTAGCTATATGGCACAAATATTTTAAAATTTCTAAACTCTTTTTACTAAGATGTTTTTACTTGTTGTTTTAATGTTAAATACATATATAATCACCTCCTTTTTCATCAGAGATATTATACCATATATTCTACATTTTATCCATTAAAAAAAGTAATGTTTTTTTATTTATTTTTTTAAATATTTTTTTAAAGTTTTTTTAAAAACCCCACAACAGTGGGAAGTGTCGTTCACATAAGTGCGCTACTACTTATGCAGTTCTCTTATGAACTTCTTGTTATCTCTAACAAGCACAGACTATATCTTATCCATAGTGTATCTCAACACCTTAGGCGAAACCACTTCCAATACCAATCGCTTGTATTGTACTCCCCTCACGAGGGATAGTCGTTGAACTTTCCTTTTCAGGCTTAGCTGCTGATTGTCTATTATCATAATGTTTAGGATTTAACCTTGCACCATCTAGTATATTTTTTCTGCTTTCGCCACCATCACACTTATACCATATTCTCACTTAGGTATTATGTTGTGGTTATACTAGCTTTAAGAGTTCCCAGCAATTCAGTTTCTTCGTTGCACAGTTTTACTCTGCGTCTACATACAAGTTTCCCTATATGCTTACTAAAATCTTCGTGCAATTCATACCCTACGAGTACATGTCTCATGACTAACACCCTACGAGTGCTAGAGTCACGAGTGTTCTTGCACTATTTAATAAAATCACAAATTATTTCTGCTGTCATACCCCAAATTGGCTCTTCCTCAAACATATAAATATAGACAAACCTATTAGGAATTCTCCAATCATTTTCATATCTTTTAGGGAAATTATATTTTTTTAATATCAAACTTTGCCTTATTACAAATTTCAACTTCCCCTTTAATTGCTTCAGTTTCCAAAAAAATTCTATGGGTATTGCTAGCAACTTTTTCAACTTCATCTCTATTATAATTGATTTCATCTAAATTTTCTATATTTAATTTACATATATAACACTCAATTAAGACTCCAAGAGGTGCAACTAAAAGTCCAAACTTACTGACATTTGAAATCTTATTTCTTTTTTTATCTGTAGTTCTTCCATCGTTTCTCTTATAGCTGTTTCTTTTAAAACTTTTTATCACTTTTTATCTTTTTACCACCTGGAAATGAAAATTTCTCCTGCCTGTCTAATATTTTTGCCCTTTTCTCCAAGATAAAACAGTCTTTTCCCATCTATATTTGCTATACAAAAGCATAACAGCACTTTCAAAAGTATCTTTCTCTCAATAATATTCTATTTTTTTATTCATTTTTTTCCTTCCTAAAATTTTATAAATTTACTTGGAACAAAAATCTGTAAGCCAAACTTTATTTTCTGATAAGTAAAATTTATAGTTTTCTTTTAACATAGCTTCAGTATCTATTTCAAGAATTACATATTTTTGAACTATGTCTTGTAGCAACATTTTTTTGCTGTCTCTAGATCTGCTGATAGATGAACATGTTGTCTTTCCATCTTTTTTTATTCCTTCTTTTTTATACTTTCTACATTTTTTTGAAAGCTGTTCCATGATATAGAACAGTTGGTGGAACAACTTCTTTAAGCTCTAAATTTACTTCAATAGAATGTCCTTGAACTGCTCTTATCTTAGTTTTTATCTTCATTAAAACTATATCTTTTCTTATTGTTTTCATTTACAATTCTTTCCAGTGTTTTGAAAATCTATTTCTCTTCCACTTTTACTAATTTTTTTCTATTAATTCTTTTTGTATCAGCCCAACCATTTTTCATCTAATTTTAAATCTATAGTCTCTGGTTTATGTCTTAAAAATAAGGCTGATAAACTTTCCTAGTTTAACATCATTATCCATTATTTTTTTCTCCTTTAATTTTTTTATACTATTTAATTATACTATTAAAATCAAAAAAATGTGAGTATAATCACATAATTTTTTTAAGAAAAAAATGTGATTACACTCACAAAAAAATTTTTGATTTTTCTATACTGATAAAAGAAAAAGCTTTTTATCTATTTTTATTTAAATTTCTATAAGTAAATTTTACTTCTATGTTCAAAAATCTACTGCTACAATAATTAACTGTTCATCTTGGATCTGAACCTCCCACGACTGAAGTCGCAGGGGTTCTTAGGGTAGTAGTTGCTTCTATTAGCCAACTAAATTTACCAAGCTATCCCCATAGTTCCTACGGTTCATATATTGTATATTTAAGCACTTATACCTAATATCTTTAGTCCTTCTTTTTAGTATATTTTTTTGCTGCATTTATATCTCTATTATGTACAGCTCCACATACTGGACAAGTCCATTCTCTCACACTTAAATCTTTTACTTCTTCATTTCTATATCCACAACAATTACATATTTGACTACTTGCAAAAAATTTTATCTACTCTTACTATTGTTTTTCCATGCCATTTCGCTTTATAACTTAGTATTCTATTAAATTCACTCCATGATACATCTACAATATTTCTTGCTAATTTATGATTTTTTTACCATATTTTTTTACTTGTAAGTCTTCCATACAAATAATATCATATTCTTTTTATTAGCATTGTTGATAATTTTTTTGCAAAAAAATCTTCTCTTTGATTTGATATTTTTTTCAAATAATCTTGCTACTTTTATTCTAGCTTTATTTCTATTTGAACTACCCTTTGGTTTTCGTGATAGTCTTCTTTTGTAATATTGCTAGTTTATTCAAAGATTTTTTTGTAAATATTTTGGATTTTCTATTGAGATTTCATCACTGGTAAGCGCAAAGTCCTTTTATACCTAAATCTATTCCAACATTCTTATTTGTACTTTCTAACTTTTCTACTTCTATATCTGTACAACATAAAGATATATAATATTTTCCACTAGGCGCTTGGGTTATTGTTGCATTTATTATTCTTCCTTGTGGTTTCATTTTTATCTCTTATTTTTTTAGTCTTCCTAACTTAGGTACTTTTTATCCATTTATCTAAAAACTCTATATTATTATTTGTATAATTGGTTCTGTATGATTTTCTATTATCTTTCTTAGATTTAAACTTTGGATAGCCACTTCCACTAAAGAAGTTCTTATAGGCTTTATCTAAATCTTTTTAAAGAATTTTTGTAAAGAAAAATTTATCTATATCTTTTTAACCATTCTTTCTCTTGTTTTTAAAAGCTGTCAGTGCTTTGCTACATTGACTATATGACATAGATTTTTTTCTCTTTGTTATATAGTTCTTGTTTTTAAACCTAAAAAAATGATTATAGACATATCTTACACAACCAAAAGTACAATTTAATATTGTTATTTGAGTTTTTAGTTGGATAAAATCTAAACTTATATGCTTTTTTTCCATGCGATTTCACCTCCATTTACCTATATATAGTATACTACTTTTTTTATACTATAAGTAAATGAAAAAAAGTAAAAATTTTTTTCTAAATATATGAACCTAAAACTGACTCAGTCGTTTTTAGAGGTTGTCGTTCACATAAGTACGCTACCACTTATGCAGTTCTCTTATGAACTTCTTAATATTTCTATTAAGCACAGACTATATCTTATCCCACAGCTTTATCTGTTTGGGTCTACCCACTTCCACTAGCTTTAGTGTACTTCCCTCAGGAGGAATAGTCGTTGAACCTTACCTTGCGGTCTTGGCTGCTGATTGCCCATTATCTTAACACTTAGGATTTAACCTTATGCCATCTAGTATATTTTTTCTGCTTTCGCCACTTTCACATTTGTACCATATTATTTAGGTACTATATTGTAGTTATACTAGCTTTTAGGGGTTTCCAGCAATTCGAGTAGTATTGGATAGCTTTTTAAAGTTGCTACCTCTACATACATATTTCTATATATGCTGACTATACTTAATGGTCTAACTCATGACTGACACCCCTACGAGTGCTAGAGTCACAAGTGTGCGACCATATTTTTAATCAACAATTAGACGATAATCCATCATTCTGTATCCCATTCTTTTTACAGCCTCCTCAAATGGAATTAAATTTAATGTCTCTTCAGATTTTGCTTTTTATATATTCTTGAACAAGTTTTTAAATCATATTCTTCTTCAATCTTTTCAAATATGATATTTTTTTAATGTATTGAGATAAATTTGTTCCTTTACTTTTTAACATAATTTTTTTACTATTTCTTCTTCCTCATCATTAAATCTAATTGAAACAACTGACATATAATCACCTCTTAATTATCTAGTTGTTCACATCGTAATACTTTTTTTAAATTAAAGTCAATCATTATACTCTATTCTTGCTCAATAAAAAGTTTCCTTTTCTTCCATTTTTATCTCTAACTCCATATTTTATTAAATAGGTTATCGTAAATTTATAAAAAAAGAGGATTTTTAGTTTTTATTATTAAAAAAATCCTCTCATATTTCTCTTTAATATCTTCCATCAGATTTAAAAATTTTTAGTTAAGAAACTTTCATTTGTTAAACCTTTTTAATTCTTTTTTTAATTTTTTTCTACATCTGAGGTATTCCACTCAGCTTCAGCTTTTTTTAATAGCTTCTTTTTAGCTCTAATATTCTTTCTCTTTTTTTCATTTTCTTTTCTAACTTCTTCCATACTTGTTAAAAGGTAACTCATAATATCACTCCTTTTAAATTTTTTTAATTTTTTTAATGAATCTGTTTTAAGAACTTCATCCATAGGAACCAGTTTCCCTAAAATAAATATTTTTTTCTTTATACTTTTATTATAGCACTTTTTCAAATAATTTATATTATTTTTAAAAAAATAATATTTTTTTATTTTTAATTTATGGTATTTTTTTAAATAATACATACAGTTTATTATATTATCATTTTTATTACTTATTAATTGTTTTGATAAATATCAATTGATATTTCATAATTTTATAAAAAATCTAAAGTTTTTAACATTTTAATTTTTTTACCATTTTTTTAATTTTTTTCAATGATATAATATAAAAAAACATTTAGATATATTTCAAGGGGAAAAAAATAAATGAAAACTTTTAGTATTAATACCGGCTTTAAATCCACCAAAACAATTGATTGATTATGTAAAATCTTTATTAGATAATAATTTAAAAGATATTCTTTTTAGTTGATGATGGAAGTAAGGAAGAATTTAAGGAAATATTTGAAACAATAAAAAAAGCTTCCAGATGCAAATATAAAAGTATTTAGACATGCTAAAAAAACTTTGGAAAAGGTAGAGCATTAAAAAAATGCTTTCAACTATTTTTTTAACTTTACCTAACTTAGATGAGTATAATGGAGTAGTTACAGCTGATTCTGATGGGCAACATAGAGTGGAAGATGTTATAAAACTTGCAAAGGAAGTTGAAGAAAATCCTGATACATTAATTCTAGGTTGTAGAGATTTTGACTTGGAACAAGTTCCACCTAAAAAGTAAATTTGGTAACAAAATTACAAATGGAGCTTTTAAACTATTTTATGGAAAGAATATTTCAGATACTCAAACTGGTTTAAGAGGTTTTCCAACTGCTATCATTAAAGATTTTCTAGATATAGCTGGTGAAAGATTTGAATATGAAACAAAGATGTTAATCTTTTGTTTTCAAAAAGAAATTCCTATAAAGGAAGTTGTGATTGAAACTATATACTTCAATGATAATTCAGAAACACATTTTAATCCAATAATAGACTCAATAAAAAAATATACAAAGTAACTTTATCACCATTTTTTTAAAATATATAGCTTCTGCTGTTTCATCATTTATTTTAGATATACTATCTTTTAAATGGATTTTAGCTCTATTATTAGCTTTTGGAAACATAGAGGGGCAGCAGTTATAACTATTGCGACAGTAGCTGCAAGAATAATATCTTCAACTTTTTAATTTTTATTTAAATAAAAAAATTTGTTTTTAAATATGAGAAAAAAATACAAAAAAATCTCTTTTAAAAATACTATACTCTTTGTGCTGTACAAATGCTGATATCAGCTTTCTTTTGTTACTTTAGTTTGAAACATACTAAATATCCTGAAACAAGTATCAAAAATAGTTGTGGACAGTATTTTATTCTTATTAAGTTATTTTATTCAACAAAGATGGGTATTTAAAAGAAAATAAATAATTAAAAATATTTGTTGATTTTATAAAAAAAGTGCTAGAATAAGGTATATTAACTTAATTTAATTTATATAGGAGGTTTTAAATGAAAGCATTACTTGAAAAAGTTAGCTTGGAAAAAAATGTCATATTGCCACTGTAAATCATAAATTTAAAGATGCAGCTATTTTTAGAGGTTGCTGATGGTTTCGTTCTTATAGAAACTGATGAAAAAGAAAAAAGTTTTAATTAACTTAGATTTCATAAGAATTGTTGTTGAAGCAAAAGAAGGAGCTTTACCTCCAGTATTTGTTCCACATGATATATAAGATTAATTACAAAAAAATAGCTGTTGCAAATTTACTGCAACAGCATTTTTATTTTAATTATTCAGTTCTTAAAGCATCTATAGGATTTAGTTTAGCCGCTCTTCTAGCAGGACTTACTCCAAATATTACTCCTACAATAACAGAAATACTTAAAGATACTATTATAGAAGTTAAAGAGAAGATAGGGTTTTATTCCCATAACTGCTCCTGCAAAGGAAAACCAAAAAGAACTCCTACTCCCATACCAACTAGACCACCAAAAAAACAGTCAATATTATTGATTCAAATAAAAATTGTTTTAAAAATATCTCTATTTTTAGCTCCTAAAAGCCTTTCTAATTCCTATTTCCTTAGTTCTTTCTACCACTGTAACAAGCATTATATTCATAACTCCTATACCACCAACCAATAAAGAAATACTAGCTGCCATAGTTACAAATAAACTAAGTGTTGATAGAATTTTATCAAATGATTCTATATCACTTGAAACAGTTTGAGTTAGATAAAGATCTTTTTACATTTTTTTATTAAACTCTAATATATTCTTCGCTTCTCTCATACTATCTGTTATAGTATCAGCATTTTTGGCTTCAATAATTAAACTTGAAAAGACATCTGAATCATCATTAAAAGCTATTGAATAAGCTTTATACGGCATTCTAAATAGTATTGGATAATTATCCCCATCTCCAAATAAGCTATCAAAGAGTTTCATAAGGACTTTTTATAGACTCCAACTATCTTATATGAATGACCTCTTTTCTTTCTATCCTTTGTTATTTCTACAGTTTGCCCCAAAAGATAATTTTTCATCAGCAAATAGCTTTCTTGCTGACATGCTATCTAAGATTATAACTCTTTCATTTGAAGTATATTCAAAAGGCAAGAAATTTCTCCCACTTGTCATAGTAACAGGACTTATCTTTTCATAATCTTCTGTAGTTACAGTTCCATAAGAATAGTAAGGTTCATTGTCTTTTAACATTCTAAAAGCATCTTCTACATTGATAGAAACTGCTTTAAATTTATGAGAATTCTTCAACATATCTATATTTTTCCATAGTGAAATAATCTTTATATTTGAAATTTTCATTCTTATAGTCAATAGTTACAGTAAATTTCCCATAACCTACCTTTTTTTAAATCTCCAAGTATGCTATCTCTACCACCATTTCCTATAGCCCACATAGCAATTACTGAAGATATCCCTATTATTATTCCTAACATAGTAAGCAAAGTTCTTAATTTATTAGCCTTAAGAGTTGCAAGACTTCCTTTTTAATATATCAAAAACTCATATTATTTCACCATCTTTAAAAACAATTTTTTTCTCTGTGCTATATCTCCAATATTAGGCTCATGGGTAACGATAACAATAGTTTTTCCCTGTTCTATTTAACTCTTGTAAAATCTCTATTATTTCCTCTTCAGATTTACTATCCAAGTTCCCTGTAGGCTCATCTGCAAGAATTATACTAGGATCATTTACCAAGGCTCTTGCAATAGCTACTCTCTGTCTTTGCCCTCCTGAAAGTTCATTAGGTTTATGATGCATTCTATCTTTTAAACCTACCATTTCTAAAAGTTCAGCAGCTCTTTTATGTCTTTTCTGCTTTAGGTACAGAAGAATATACTAAAAGGTAATTCAACATTTTTCTAAAGCTGATAATCTAGGCAAAAGATTAAAAGACTGGAAAAATAAAAACCAATTTTTTTATTTCTTATTTCACTCAATTGATTTTCAGTTAATTTAGAAATATCTATACCATCAAGTATATAAGTGCGCTTCATATTGACTATCTAGACAAGCTAGGATATTCATCATAGTAGACTTTCCACTTCCACTACTTCCCATTATTGCTAAAAATTCTCCTTTATCAACTTTAAAAGAGATGTTTTTTTAATACTTGTAATTCTAGTGAGCCATTTTTTTATAAGTTTTATTTACTTTATCTACTGTTATTATCATTAACTTTCTCCTCACTAATTTACAATTACTTTTTGCTTTTATCAGCAGGCACAGAAGTAGCTTCTTCACTTGAATTATGATTATCTCCTTCTACAAGAACTAAAGCCATCTCTTAATCTATTATCTGGAGTTAACACTATTTCTTCTCCTGGATTTAAACCTGATAGAACTATTATATTGTCTCCAACAATATTTTTAATTGTAATAATTTTTCTTTCTTATAGTATTCTTTTTCATCAAGAGTATAAACAAAATACTTACCTTCTTCATTTTTGTAAAGCTATCTTTGGAATAATTATATTCTTCATCAGACTTCAATTGAAGTACAGCCTTTATTTTAAAACCTGGAACTAAATTAGGTATAGTTTCATTTGTTTTTAACATCTGCTTCTAAAACATTTTCACCTGTCATAGATGAGGTTGTAGAAAGTCTTGAAATTTTTGTTATTTCTCCATCATAAACTTTATCATCATCTGAGATATCCTGTTTAACTCTTATACTTTTGCCCTATTTTTTTACAGTCTGAGTATTATATTCAGAATTTCAACAATAATTCTTAAATCATCAGCATCTATTATTTCTAAAAAGTGATGAATCTGTATCAACCAAATAGTTTTCTTGTGCTTTTAAGTTCGATACAACCCCATCAACAGGACTTCTAACTTCAGTTGCTGTCTTACTTAACACTTCAACATATTCATCTATGTTCAATTGAGAAATTCTAGCACTATCCTCTAAATTTTTACTTCATCTCTACTAGCTCCACCTAATTTATATAGTTCTCTAGTTGTGTTTAAATCTCTTTGTATTTTTGTAAATTAATTCTTTCTTTTTCTATACTTCTATTTAATTTGTTAGTTTCGTCATCATCAAAAGTCATAAGTATTTGACCTTTTTCAACAAAATCACCATTTTTTTATAAAAAAACTTCTTTTTACTTTTAATTTTTATCAACAAATATTCCTATTGGATTATTAGCCTTTACATAACCATTTAGATTGATAGTTCCAATCTCATCTGTTTTGCTCTACCTTCATATATGAATACTCATCAACATAAACTTCTTCTTTTTTTACCTCTATGAGTAAAATAATAAAATAGAATAAAAATCAACACCAATAGAAGTATCACAAATTTTAATTTTTCCTTTAAATATTTTTTTCACTTTTTCACTCCATTAACCTTTAATTTTTAACTTATATATAAATGAATTTAAAGTATTTTTAGCTCTCTTGTTTTCAATTTCAAGAGATAAATACTTGTTGTATTCGTCTATAACATCTAAATAACTTGCTCTTGATAATTCATATTCTTTTTCTTTTTATTAAATACTTTTTATAAGCTAATTGAGATTTCTTACTAGCTATAGAAAGTAATTTAGAAAAGCTCATAATATTCAGCCTTTAATTTAATTTTTTTCTGCATTGATAACTCTTATTTTTTTCATTCAAATCATTTTTTTAAATTCTCCACTTCCAACTCACTTAACTTGTAATCAGAATCAGTAGAAAATAATTTTTGAAAAATCTAATACTGAATATATCTTGGTCTCTATAGTATCTATCACCTCTTAAATTTCTATCCACTCTTTCATAAGCTAGATATAAATCAGGCATATGTCTATCATAGTTACTATATTTTTTTCTTTCCTCTGCAACAGATAAATTTAATTTAAGTTCAGCTATATCTTTTTCCATATAACTAGCTAGTAATTTTTCTATACTTTCATTGTTATCAATGAAATCAACTAACTTATAATTTTCAAAATCTATATTATAATCAGTTTTTCCAATTTCATAAAGACTTTTTAACTTAGTTTCAAGAATATCTATTTGTAATTTTGAATCTTCTGCTTCAAGCTCAGCACTTTCCAAATTTATTTTTGGGGCTTGCTCCCAATTCATAAGATTTCTTAAATTTATCTAGGTCAACTTTATAATGCTCATAAGCTTTTTTTCTGTATTCTAATTCATTTTTAGTATTCAATATATCATTATACAGATTGACTAAATTAATCTTTTTTTATTCTCTATAGTTTTATCGTAAGAAATTTTTATTTAATTCCTGTTGATAGTCATAAATCTTTATATTGCTTTTATACTTTGAATAGAAAACATCTTTCAGATTTTTTTCAACTCCATAGCTAACATAGGATCTATCTCTTTCAACAAAATTATAGTTCACAAAAAGGTCCATAACTAGCTTTATTTTTGAAAAGTTTTATCATATTTTTCTATCCCTATCTTCAAAAATTATTCTCAGTTATATTGTAACTACTTGATATAGTTACTCCATTAAAATCACCTAATTTATTATCTTTGATTCTAATATCTGTGGCTTCTTTAGTGTTTTCAAAACTTTTTAAATTCATAGCTTTCTCTGTTATTTCCCACTCTACTTAAAGCTTCATCTATAGTCAAAGCTCTCTTGTGAAAAAGAACTAATACTTGCCATTAACAGAAAAAAACATTAATATTTTTTTCATATTCATCCTTTCTTTCCTATTTATTTTTTTAAGTTTTTTTAAAAGCATTTTTCATATTTTTCAATAAACCATTCTTTTAATTCAATTGGCTCAATAACTGTTGCTTCATCAAAAATAACTAAAATATCTTTTTAATTTGTTCATCCGAAGCTTCAAATTCAAATAAATCTCCATCCTCACTTATTAATTTAGGTCTATTTATTTTTAATTGTCTTAAGTAATTTCTTCCCATTTTTCACTGAGCCTAACTTTTATAATCTGACCTTTTTGACAAGAAAGGATCGAAGTTTTTTTAATTACATCTTCAATGTAATCATTATCTTCCCACTTAGCTCCTTCCAGAAGTTGTATAAACCTGCTTTAGATAATTTAACTTATAGTTTTTGTATTTTTCTTCACTAAAGTCATAGCAAAAATATAGTTTGCTATCTCTAAATCAAGACTTCCTATATGGTAAGGGCTTACCTTAACTTTTCTATCATCATTAAATGTAATGTATACATTCTTTTTATCTTTTATTGCTAGATTTATTCTTTCCACTGACTCCTTAAAAATAAATAACTCTCTTTTTATTCTTAGGGATTAGTAGCATATCTAATAAAGTAAACTTCTCATGAATTCAGATTCATTTTGGGCATTATTATCCCTTAAAAACATCATAGTAAATTAGGCTACTTTCCTTATTTAAATTAAATTGTATACTAGATTTCTCCTTACTTTGTTCTGCTATAGCAGGATTACCTTTAAAAATTCTTATATTTATCATTTAAATTAAGAAAAATATAGTTCATAAAATAATTACTTGTCATATTAAAATCACTAATATCGTTTTTTTATGATTTCATATATATTTTTGAGGCAAAAGTAACCTTTATTTTTTTACTCAAAGAAAACCACCTTTCACTTCTATTTGTTTCACCTACTCCACTATATATTCTTTAAATTGATTATATTGCTTTTCATTTTAAAAATAACTTCCATAACTACACTTCATCAACAAATTCTTCAGATTTAACTATTACATTTCTATGTAACTTAGCTGACACATCCATTTTTGAATAAGGTACTAAAACTTTACAATCATAAGTTTTAACTGCTAGATTATCTTTTTATTAAAGTCATCAATTCATCAATATTAAATCTATTTTTTTAGCACTAATAATCAATATTTGATAATTAGTATATTTTTGCTTTTATCTCATCAATCTTTTGTTCTATCATTGCATATGTATTATCTTTAGTTGCATTATCTATTTTATTTAAAAGAAGAATTTTTGTTTTATCCATACAATTTAATTCTGTTAAAACATTCTCAACTGCATCTATTTGCTCAATTACATTTTTAGCTGAGGCATCTGCAACATGAATAATTAAATCAGAGAATATAACCTCTTCCAATGTTGACTTAAAAGATTCAACTAAGTCATGTGGAAGCTTTTGAATAAAACCAACTGTATCTGTAAGAGATACTACTCTTTTATCCTTTAGTTCTATAGTTCTTGTTGTTGTGTCCAGAGTTGCAAAAAGCATATCTTTAGATAAAACTTCTTCTTTCTTTAGAGTTTTATCATTTGGGAACATGTCAACTAAGACATTTCTTAAAGTGAGATTTTCCAACATTGGTATAACCAACTAAAAAGATACTCTAGGCATTCCTGATTCTTCTCTTTTTCTCTTTGAGTATTTCTAACTTTCTTTATATTTTCAAGCTCATTATTCAAATAAGCTATATTTTTTTCTTTATTACTCTTCTATCTATCTCAAGTTTCTTTTTCTCCAGGACCTTTTGTTCCAACTCCTCCTCCAAGTCTTGACATAGTTATTCCAAAAACCTATAAGCCTATTGCTTCTATATTTTAATTGTGCTAATTCAACTTGTAATTTAGCTTCTCTTGTTCTAGCTCTTCTAGCAAAGATTTCTAAGATTAGAGTTGTTCTATCTATAACCTTACAACCAGTTACTTCCTCTATCATTTTTTTAATTGTAGTCCACTTAGCTCTTCATCAAAAAAATCAAAAGATTTTGCCTTTTCTAATTTGTCTAAATAAAAGCTAGTTCTTGAATTTTTCCAGAGACCAATTAGAAATAGTGGATCTGGCTTACTTCTCTTTTGAAAAAAACTTTCCTACAACTTCTACATCACAGGCAGAGGCTAACTCTTCTAATTCATCTAAATAAATCTCATCATCTATACCTATTAAAAGTGCATATTCTTTATCATCTTCAGTTATGTTTCTTTTTCTAAGTGCTTCTTCAACTTCTTTTTATAGCATCTAAATAATCAAAAATCATCTAAATTTCTTTTTAACTAAAGTTCTATCATAAGTTAATTCATCATTAAGTATAGAACATACTGCAACTTCGTAACCTGTTACACTTCATCACTTACTCCAATAGAAACTATACAATCTAATTTCAATTTAATAAGTGCTGAAATATCTACAGAAGAAAGATGTGGATTTCCACCTGGGTGAGTATGAACTATTCTCACTCCTGATAGTCTTCTATCATAGACAGGAACAACAGGAAGATTTACTGTACTACTGTCTCCTATCGAAATATCTATCACATTACCACTTCTATCCATAGCTATATTTATTTCTCTATTAATTTTTGTTACTAACTTCAGCAATATAATCTATAATCTCTTGATTTATTATTTTTCCCTTTTTCTATTTTTTTGAATTGTATAATTCATCTAAACTATTTAAAATATGTTCCTTCAAACCTGAAGTATTTCCGTTTACCATAAAATCACCTCTTTTTAAGAATTTATATAACTTTCTTTTATCTTATCTACAGTTTCATAGATACTGGTGTTTTCATCTATGTGTATTATAAAATTCGCAGATATTTGATATAGAAATTTTCTTTTTCTAATAACTCCTCTATCAGCTGTTTTTTTATCCTCGGCATCATTTAAAATTGGACGAGTTGTATTATCTTTTTAGACGTAAATATAAGCATTCTATACTTGCATCAAGAAAAAAACAATAAAAGAGGTTTCTTGCAAACTTTTTACATTCTCATTATCTAAAATAGAACCTCCCCCAGTTGCAATAACACAGTTATTTCTTGAAGATTCTTGTAAAATTATTTCTCTTTCTAAATCTCTAAAAATATTTGCCCTTTTTCTTTAAAAAAATATCATTTATCGATTTTTTTCAGTGGCTTCTATTATTTTATCTATATCTACAAATTTCATTTCCATAGTTTTTGCGAGAAGTTTACCTATAGTTGTCTTCCACTTCCCATAAACCCGATTAATGCGATATTATCTTTCATATTATCCCTTTGAATATTAGTTTTTATACTTAGATATTATATCATAGAAAAAAATGAATTTACATTACTTTTATAATTAGAAAATGATATTTTTAAAAAATTTCTATTGACAAATAAAATAATCCTTTTTAAATTTAGATAAAAAGAAAAAAATAAGTGAGTTAGATAATTGAGATAAGTAAAAAAACAAGTGAACTTGCATTCTAAATTTTAGATGAAAAATCAAATAGAATGAGCCGAGTAAATCTCGACATGTTTGAGCTAACTTGTTGGCGAGTTGGTCAGTACAGCGAATTCTTGATTTTTTTCATCGTTAAAAATGTAGCTAGCAATGAACTGTTTTTTTACTTTCCAATCTATGTAATAATGAAATTTTTTTCTATACATTATATTTTTTTAGAAAGGACTTATTTATTATGATTGATAAAAGGTTATATAATTTTTTTCAGGAAATATAAAAGAAATATATCAATAACAACTTTTTTTATCTTGTGTAAAAACTTATTGCTAATATATTTTTTATTTTATCTTTGCTTTTTTTGTTAGTAAGTTTAATCAATAGAGATTTCTCATTTTTCTTATAAGTACATAATTATTTCAATATTGATTATAGTTCTTGTAAGACAATTCTCAACAATTAAGGTTGCTCATATGTTAGGCTCTTTGGTTGTTGATGTAAAAAGAAATCTAAGAAAGCTTATATTTGAAAAAAACTTTAAAACTTGGTTTAGCTTACTCTCAACTTTTTAAAAACACAAGAATTGATACATTTGTCAGTTGACAATGTTGAACAATTAGAAGTGTATTTTGGAGGTTTCTTAACTCAATTCTTCTACTGTATTGTCTCTAGTTTTATCTTATTTTTCAATAGCATATTTTAACTTAAAAATTGCTTTTTATTTTTACTTATTTTTTTCTTTGGCTATTCCTATGTCACTATACATTATCTTGAATAAAGTTAAAAAAATTCAAAAAAATATTTTGCTAAATATATGAATGTAGGAACTTTTATTTTTTTAGATAGTTTACAAGGTTTAACTACTCTTAAAATATATGGGACAGATGAAAAAAAGAGAAGAAGAGATTGCTAAGATGTCAGAAGAATTTAGAGTTGAAACTATGAAGTACTTAAAATGCAACTTCTCTCTATTGCAGTAATAAATTGGATTATCTATGCAGGTACTATACTTGCAATAATAACTTCTATTAAATTATTTATAGATGGAAGCTTAGCCTTATTCCCAATGTTATTTATATTTATGTTAGCACCTGAATTTTTATACCAATGAGGACTTTGACTTCGCTTTTTCCATGTTGCTATGACAGGTGTATCAGCAGCAGAAAAATATAATTTCATTCATTGATTCTCCTGAAAAGAAATTCAATAGGGGGATAAAGAGTTTAAAAAAATGAAAGAGAATTTAAGGTATCTAACTTAAGTTTTACATATCCAGATGGTACTCAATCATTAAAAGATATAAATATGACTTTTTAAAAAAGGTAACTTAACAGCTGTTGTAGGACATTCAGGTTGTGGAAAAATCTACATTGGTTTCTGTATTAGCTGGAGAATTAAAAATCTAATGAAAATGAAATCTTTGTTGATGATATTGATATACATAATATTAATTTAGAAGATAAAGTTAAAAAATATTCTAAAAATTACTCATGATTCTCATATATTCTCAGGAACAGTTAGAGATAATCTAAGTATGGCAAACGAAAACTTGTCAGATGAAACTATGGTAGAAGTTCTTAAAACTGTTAAGCTATGGGATATTTTCTCAAAAGCTAAGGGACTAGATACTGTATTAGAAAGTCAGGGTAAAAAACCTATCTGGTGGACAAGCACAGAGAGTTGCTCTTGCAAGAGCATTACTATATGATGCCTCTGTCTATATATTTGATGAAGCTACTTCAAATATAGATATTGAATCTGAAGAAATTATTTTAAATATCATACATTCTTTGGCTAAGGAAAAACTGTTATCTATATAAGTCATAGATTACCAGCTATAAAAAAATGCTGACTGTATCTACGTTATGGATAAGGGAAGAGTTATTGAAAGTGGAAAAACATAATGATTTGTATGCTAAAAAAAGAGCTTTATCATAATATGTACAAACATCAGGAAGAATTGGAAACTTATTTAACAAAGAGAGGTGAAACAAATGAAAAAAATAGATCAACTTTTAATATAGTATTTAACTTATTAAAACTCTTAGACTCTCTTTGAAATTTATGACTATTGCAGTCTCTACAGGTGTAATTGGCTTTATCTTTTTCTTTTTGTATAACACTTTTTTTGGTGCTTATGCTTTCCTAAGTGTTATCCCTGCCACAAAAGATAGCCTTAAATATGTTTTTCTAGGGTGGCTATTCAACTCAAACATATTTTTTTATGTAATGATGTTCTGTGGATTTTTTTAGAGCTATCTTACATTACTTGGAGCAATTTGCTAATCATTATATAGCTTTTTCATATTTTGGCAGATATAAGGGTAAAATTATTTAAAATTATGAGAAAAACTTGCTCCTGCTAAGATGGAAAAATAAAAATCAAGGAAATTTAATTTCTATGATAACATCTGATATTGAGCTTTTAGAAGTTTTCTATGCTCATACTATCTCACCTGTTTTAATTGCAACTATTACAAGTATTTTTCTTATTCTTGTATTTCTTTCAATTAAATTATGTCTATGCACTATATATGCTATTTGCTCAATTTATTGTAGGAATTGTAGTTCCATATATAGCTCATAAGAGATCTGCAAAAATCTGGTATAGAAGTTAGAGCTAAACTAGGAAAAATTAAATGATGAATTTTTGGATAAATTAAAAGGTATAAAAGAAATCATTCAATATTCTCAAGGTAAAAAGTTTTAAAGAAAATAGATGAAATAACTTCATCTCTAGGAGAAAAATCAAAAGACTTAAGAAATAAAAGCTTCTGAAGTTCAAATGATGGTAGACTCAGCAATAATATTACTTTCTATAGCTCAATTACTTTTTAAGTATTTCTTTAGTTTCAAAAAGGCTTGGTAAGTATTGAAGCTAGTATCTTAGCAGGAGTTTTACAAGTAGGTAGTTTTGCCCTTATATAAACTTGGCTGCTCTTGGAAATATACTTGCCCAAACTTTCGCTTCTGGAGAAAGAGTTTTAAATCTGATGGATGAAAAAAACCTGCTGTAATCGATAACATTACTCTTTCAAGTGAAGATATTTCAGAAACTGATGATATAAACATAGATAATATTTCTTATGCTTATACAAATAGTGATAATAAAAATTTTTAAAAGATTTTTCTTTAAAAAAATAAAAAAAGGTCAATTAACTGGAATTATGGGAGCAAGTGGTTTGTGGAAAAATCTACGCTTTTAAAATTAATTATGAGATTTTTGGGATGTAGATTCAGGTAAAGATTATTTTTAGATAGAAAGGATGTAAAGTCTGTTCCTTTTAAAAGAACTCTATCAAAAATTTAACTATATGACACAATCTACTAGTTTATTTATTGGAAATATTAGAGATAATTTATTAGTTGCAAAAGCAGATGCCACTGATGAAGAAATCTATACTGCCCTAAAAAAGCTTCATTCTATGACTATGTTATGTCTTTTACCAGATAAGTTAGATAGCATAGTTGAAGAAGGTGGAAAAAAACTTTTCTGGTGGTGAAAGACAAAAAATTGGTCTTGCAAGAGCTTTTTAGCTAATAGAGAATTTTTCCTACTAGATGAGCCAACTTCTAATTTAGATATATTAAATGAAGCTATAATTTTAAAATCATTAGCTGATGAAGCTAAGGATAAAAACTATTATTTTGGTATCACATAGAGAGTCTACACTTTCTATATGTAATGAAGTATTTAGAATTTAACTATTAAGTTAATAAAAAAATAGTTCGTTACTAGCCAGATTCTTAACGAATAAAAAAATTAAGAGTTCGCTGTAATTTCAGCAAAACTTGCTGACAAGTCAGCTTCAAACACGCCGACAATTACTCGGCTCACTCTATTTAATTTTTATTCTAAAATCTGGAATGTAACTCACTTATTTTTATTTAACAATTTATATAAAGGAAAAAAAGAAAAGAGGTATAAAATGAAAACTTTAATAATTTATTCATCAGAAACTGGTAATACGAAAAATGGTATGTGAAAAAAAGCATTTGAATATATAAATGGGGAAAAAAGCTAATTATTCCTGTTAAAGAAAAAGATAGTATAAACTTAGATGAATTTGACAATATAATTGTAGGAACTTGGATAGATAAGGCTAATGCTAATTCAGAAGCTAAAAAAATTTATTAATACTTTAGCTAATAAAAAAACTTGTTTTTTTATAGGAACTTTAGCTGCTTCTTTAACATCTGAACATGCTAAAAAAATGTTTTAATAACCTTGAAAGCTTTTGCTCTAAAAAGAATAATTTTATTGATGGAGTTTTAGCAAGAGGTAGAGTATCTGAAGACTTGCAAGAAAAAAATTCACTAAATTTCCTTTAAATATTATTCATAAATTTGTTCCTAACATGAAAGAAATTATTTTTAGAAGCTGACGCTCATCCTAATGAAACAGACTTTTTGTTAATCAAAGATTTTATAGACAAAAATTTTAACAATTAAATATTGATTCTTTCTAAAAATGGTATAAAATAATAGTAGATTTTTTTCTGAATGGAGGACTATTATGGCTAGAAAATGTGCTTATACTAAGGAAATGATACTAGAAGCTGCTATAAAAACTCTTTAAGAAAAGAAGGTTCTGATGCTATTACAGCAAAGAATATTGCAAAAGAACTCGGATGTTCTGTTGCACCAATATATTCTGTATATATGAGTTTGGATGATTTAAAAAGAGATTTAGCTTTTGAAATTGAGAAAAATATACTTGAAGAAAAAGGAAATTCATCCTCTATTATCTAAAATGCTTGCTAAATTAGAAGTAAGTGAGAATGATGAAGAATTTTTCAAAAAAGTTAAAAGAATTTAAACTAAAGATACACAATAAAGAAAATCAAGTTAATATTTTCTCTCAATTTTCAGATTTTATTTCTCTAATTTATAAATCAAGAAGAACTAAGTTTTCAAAAAAATAAAAAAATTCTTGAGCTTATTGCAAAAACACAAAAGATATATAACAGAATTTAGAAATAGCAAAGCTAATTAAATATGAAAAAACCACTGATTTTTTTCATCTAGTGGTTTTTATATTATATTTAATAATTAATTTGCTCCTGCATGTAATAAAAATCTCAACAATTTCTGTATAGCCTTTTTCAGAAGCATAAAATAGAGGAGAATTTTTCTGAACTATCAACAATATTAACATTTGCTCCATTTTCTACCAATAACTTTACAAAATCATTATATCCTTCCATTGCAGCTATTAGTAATGCTGTTTCTCCCATGTCATTTTGAGCATCTATCTCTGCTCCTGCTTCTAATAAAAGCCTTACATATATGTTCACTTCCTTTTTCTGCTGCAAAATGTAAAGCAGAATTTCCATTTAAAAGCCTTTGTTTTTGTATCTGCTCCAGCTTTTTAGTAATAATTGAACAATTAGTAAGTTTCTTTCTTTTTGTTGCTACTATTAATGCTGTCTCTCCATTATCATTTACACTATTTAATTCTATTTCATCTTGTTTCAAAAGTTCTCTAATTACTTCACTTTGATTATTATAACAAGCTTGATGAAGAGCTGTGTTTCCAAAAATTACTCTTATTATCATTATTTTCATCTTTCAGTAACAATGTAATAATGTCACGTAGCCCATTTGAAGTAGCATAATCTATTGCTTTGCATCCAACATTATCTTTTACTTGACTATCAGCTCCCTTTTCTAGTAGTAATTTTTGCTGCTTCAGTCCTATTTTTCCATAAGGTATATATTAAAGGAGTTCTTCACTTCTTTATCAGTTGCATTAATATCAGCACCTTCATTTAACAGTAGAGAAATAATTTCTTTATTTCCACTTTTTTGATACAGCATGAAGTGGAGTCATACTATTGTTATTAGCTAAAGAGCTATCAGCTCCATTGCTCAATAATAGTTTCACAATATCTTTACTTCCCTTTCATGCAAGCATAGAAAAGAGCACTATTTCCAAGACTATCTCTTTTATTAAAATCAAGTCCACCTTTTTTTATAAAAAGCTTCTACAACTCCTTTTTGTCCATTTTTACAAGCATTTAAAAAAATCATACTATTATCCATTCTCTACAACTCCTTTTTTTACATTTTTGTTAGTAAAAACTTTACAAACTCTTCATTATTTAAGTCTGTTGCTATTTCTAATGCAGATTTACCCTCATTGTTTACATGCTCTAGCTTTGGATCTCCAAAAATCAAATAATAATTCAGCCATTTCTTTTCCTATATTTAGATTTCTGTTTCTAGCTGCATACATTAAAGGAGTTTCTCCATTTTTATCCATAGCTTCTATGTCAGCTCCTGCTTCTAATACTTGAATTTGTAAATCTTGAGCTTCTCCACCACAACTAGCACATAAAAAAACATTAAAAGCAGTTTGACCATCTAAATTAGTAGAATTAACATCACAATTTTTCTTTCAAAAGAAATTTAGCTATAACAGCTGCTAATGTTTTTCCCATTACTTAATTTATTTCTATTAATAGATTCTAGCTTTTTATAAAAGCTGTATTCCCTTTTCTTATCTATGGTATCATTTATTTTTTTAAGCCACTTTTTTTAATAAAAGTTTTAAAAGCTCTTCTATAAGAGAATTTTATTAAAATCAAAAATAGTTATCTTTCATATATCCCAAAATTTCTCCAAGAGCAGTATTTTTCTTCAGTAGTTTTTTTAAATTAACATCAGCTCCAGCTTCTAATAAAAGCTTTTTACACTATATTCATCAAACATATGAAAAGCTATTCCTAATGGTGTCATTTCTCTAAAAAAACTGTATCCTCTTCTTCTGAAAAAAAGCATTAATATCAGCTCCTAATTTTATAAGAGCATTTACAGCTTCATAATCTTTTTTTCAATAGCTCTATGTAAAGATAAACCTCCAGTTTGAATTAATAATTCATTTGGATTTTTCTTCATCATAATTTCCTAATAACAATGCTACTACTTTTTTTATTACATCTTCTCATTGCTATATCTATTGTTGTTTTTCCATCATTATTTTTTTCAGTTGGATCTAAACCAGCCTTTAATAAATATTTTTATAGTTTTTAAAGTATCTTTCTTCATCTTCCCTCATTATAATCTGAAAAAAATATTGGCAAGCTATATGTAAAAGCACTGTTTCCTTCAGTATCTTTTTAAAGATAATTTTAATTCTCTATCTATAAAAACTTTTAATATTTCATAGTAAGCATTTTGAGCTGCTAATATTACTGCTGTTCTACCAAATCTATCTTTTCTAAGCACACTAGCTTTTTGCATCTAATAGTAATTCTACGCATTTAACTAGCTCTTCATCATTATTAATATATCTTTCTCCTTCTGCTAAACGATGTAGAGGGTCTTTTTAGCCTCACTATCTTCTATATTAGAATCCATTCCTCTATTTAATAATACTTCAATAGCAAAACTATCACCATATTCTGCTGCTATATGTAATAGTGATGATTGATCTCCATCCTTTTCTTCTAAATCAGTAGTTCTGTAATATTCTAAAATTTTTCTCTACACATTGGATCATTTTTTTAATTCACTATATAAATCTTTTTAAATCATATAAGCTCATATTTTTTTAGCTCCTTAATATTTTTATCTTTTTACATTTTTATAATTTTTATTTCTTAAACTATTGATAATTTTATGCATTTCCTCTTTCTTTCCCAATAAAAAAATAAAATATCAATCATAAGTCTTAAAAATTTGTTCTCTTGCTAGATCTGGAAATTGAAGGGTGTAAAATATAACATAGGGTTTATATAGCCTTCACTCTCTTCTTCAAAGCTTAATAATTCTGAATAATTATCTTTTTGTTATTTCAACGCTTCTATTTCTTTTTAATTTCTGATAAAGCCTTTTCTAAAAAAAGATAAAACTTTTTCATATTTTTTTGAATTTTTTTAAATAACAAAAGTGCTATATTGAAGAAAAATAGCACTATTTTTTTCTTCTTCTAATACTGATAAATACTTAATTGCTTCAAATGGTCTGTTAAAATGTAATGCAAGTATTCCTTGTTCAAAAAAATCTTTTTTTCTAAAAATATTACTATTATCTCTAAACATTTTTTTCTCCTTTTTTTAGCATTATATTTTAATTATATACAATATGTTATTTGTTTTCAAGTGTTATATAAAATAAAAAAATCTCTTCATTTAATTAAAAAAACTAAATAAAGAGATTTTAATTTTACTATATATTATTAGGCATTCAATAAGCCGAGTTTTGTATTTGTTAATCATTTTTTTCTCGAATTATAATCACTTATAATCTCTAGCGACTTACCACGAAGAGGCGAGCAACTCCTATAACTTTCTTACTTAGTCTTGCTCCAAAGGGGGTTTACCAAGCTTTTTTTAGTTTCCTAAAAAAACTGGTAGTCTCTTACACTACCTTTTCACCCTTACCAAAATGGCGGTTTTGTTTTCTGTGGCACTTTCCTTAAAATTACTTTTTAGTAGCCGTTAGCTACCCTTTTTGCTCTGTGGACTCGGACTTTCCTCTGCATAAAGCAGCGATTAACTCGAATACCTAATTAATTATTATTCATCATCTTCTTCTTGATTACTCTTATCTTTTGTATGCTGCATACATCTTATAGACAATAAATAAGATTATTATAACAAAGGCTGCTATCATAATAGGAGTACTACTTCCATTTTCTTGCTCTTTTGTCATAGTCATTTTTGATTTAAAGCTTCAATGTTAACTTCTTGTAGAACTGAACTAGCTCCATCAAGAACAGTTAAAAATATATTTTTCCATATTCTTTTCTTTCCAATAATGGTGCTGCATCAGTCAAAGTAGTATTAATATCATCTTGGAAATCTTCAACATCTATATCTTTACTAAAAGATACTTCAACTTTATAAGTTTCTTTATCTCCTTTTTTTATATTTAATATCAATGCTCTTTCAGGATCTGAAACTGCAAACCCAACATCCATAGATAAGGTATTTACAAATACCGTTAAATCTTTTTCTTTTTTTATTTCTTCAACGCTTCTCATTAATTTCAACTTTTTTTCCTCATCTTTTTAAAAATATTAAGATTATCGTTTATAGTTGCAAAACTAAATATTGAAGATATTAGAAATAAAAAAATGTAATTATTATTTTTCTCATATTTTCTCCATATCTTTAGTAGAACTTAAATACTGGCTCAGGGTTATAAACTAAAAAAATTCTAATTTTTGTATCCTTTAATTCCTTTATTAGAACTTCATGGAAGAAGTGTTCACTTTCATAATGTCCAAAAATCAATTACAGCTAGTCCACTTTCTCTTGCATCAAAGAGCATCATGATAGCCCACATCTCCAGTAATAAATAAATCAATTTTTTTCTTTTTTTAGCTTTTCTCCAATAACTCATGGCTGAACCATTTTATAAGAGCTACTTTTTTTATTTTTTTATTTAAATCATTGCTTATAACTCTTAGATTAGAAATTTGTAATTTTTAGTTTAAGTTCTTCTATAAATTTTTTTAAATCTTTTTCTTCATCTAATTTAAAAATTCTACCTATCCCACAATTTTTCTCTTCATCATAGTCTAAAAATTTATAATTTGTATAACCTAATTTCTCAAGCACATAATCATTTAATCCAGACACAGATGAATCTAAATTTGTATGAATAGAATAAATATTTATATCATTTCTTATTAATGCTCTAATTTTTTTAGATAAAAATATCTTGCTCATTAATACTTTTTATCGCTTTAAAGATAAATGGATGATGAGTTATTATCATATCAACCTTTTTCTTTTTATAGCATTTTCTATAACTTCCAAACTTGCATCTATAGAAAATTGTATTTTTTTACTTCTTTATCATAGTCTCCTACAAGAAGTCCTACATTGTCCCATTCTTCTGCATTTATTTTTTTGGAAATTTTTTTCTCTAATATGTTTTATAATATCTCTAGTTATCATAACTCAACCTTTTTCATCTACAACTGATAATTTAAATAAGGCATCTTTTACAATTTTATCTAAAAGTATCATTATCTATTTTCATAATACTTTGTATTTCAGAAAAGTTCTTTCTCTTATGTCCATCTAAACCAAAAATACAGACTTATGGCTTCTATTTCTCTTTCACCTAACCTATATTTTAAATTTAAATAGTCAAATTGATATTCTGCTCTCTTTTCTAATTGTTTCATTTCCTCTATATGTTTTTCTTTTGTTCTCTTTTTTTCTAATTTCTTTAACTCCTCAGATTTACTTTTTATCTTTTAAAGAAATTTTTAGGATGATTTTCTTTATGAATTTCATATTCTGCATATTCTTTAAAGGCTGTTTTTCTATAATTAGCATAGCTTTCTATATAGTTAAACATAGCTCTTGCTATATAATAATCCTTATATAGTTTAAAGTCTTTATCATCTTCAAAAAGTTCATGAGCCTTCATCAGACCAATAACTCCTTCTTGAGTTAAATCCTGATAAAGAATACCATCTCTTAACATATATAGTGCTATTTGATAAACTTTCTTTAAATTTTTCTCCACTCTTGTTCCACAGCAATCTGCTACTCCACAATCTTTTTTTCACAAGTGCAGACATCATCTTTTAAGTTTTCAAGAGTTTCTGTTACAAGTAAATCAATGTATTCATAATCAATTTCTTCATCAGTAAGTTTTCTATCTTCTGGAAGTTCTAATTCTAAAAGGCTCTGATATATCAAGTACAAGCTTTTTAAAAGTCTTCTTCTGTCATATCAAGATTCTTTAATAAATATTTTTTTCTAGGCTAAAAAGTTTCAAAAATATTCCTCCTAACTAGTCAACCTTAAAATCCTCAAGCTTTTTCTTTCTGCTTGGATGTCTTAATTTTCTAAGAGCTTTGACTTCTATTTGTCTGATTCTTTCTCTGGTAACATTAAAGATTTTTCCAACTTCTTCCAATGTTTTTAGGAGAACTATCATCAAGTCCATATCTATATCTTAAAACTTTTTCTTCTCTTGGACTCAATGTTTTTAAGACTCCATCTAACTCTTCTCTTAAAAATTGCTCTATTTGTAGCTTCATAAGGACTTGTTGTCTTTTGGTCTTCAACGAAATCTCCTAATTCACTATCTTCTTCACTTCCAACTGGAGTTTCAAGAGATATAGGTTCTTGATTCATTTCTTGAATAGCCTTTATCTTTTCAACCTCCATTCCTAATCTTTCAGCTAAAATTTCAGGAGAAGCATCTTTTCCAGTTTCTTGTAAATATATTCTTGACTCTTTTTTTAATCTTATTTATAGTTTCTATCATATGAACAGGTATTCTTATTGTTCTTCCTTGGTCAGCTATCGCTCTTGTTATAGCTTGTCTTATCCACCAAGTTGCATATGTTGAAAATTTATATCCTTTTTGTATATTCAAATTTTTTTCAACTGCTTTCATAAGTCTATATTACGCTTCTTGTATTAAATCAAGAAGCTTTTAAACCTCTGTTTGTATGCTTTTTGTAATACTTACAACAAGTCTTAAGTTTGATTCTATAAGTTTTTGACTGGCTTCTTCGTCACCTTCATAAGCTCTTTTTAGCATATTCAATCTCTTCATCGTGAGTTAATAGTGGAACTTGACCTATTTCTCTTAAGTACATCTTTATAGGCTCATCAACTTTTGCACTATTACCTAAATTTAGTAACTTTTTCGTTGCTAAGTTCTTCCTCACTTATATCTTCTATATAATCAGGATTAAATTCATCTTCAAAACCTATAAAAAGTTTCTGTATCAACATCATCTTCTTCTTTTTCTTCATCTTCATCTTCTAATGAATCTTCACTTTCTTCTTCAATGAATTCTTCATCTAATTCTTTTTTTCTTCAATTTCTTCATCATCTAGATCTTTTTTTCTTCATCATCTAGATCTTTTTCTTCATCTAATTCTCTATCTTCATCTAATTCTTTTTGTTCAATTTCTTCAATTTCTTCAATTTTAACCTTTTTCTTTTTTTCATTTAAGTCTTTTTCTTTATCTAATTCAGCTTTAGTTTCTTCTTTAGCCTTTGCTTTTGACTTAGTTTTTAGTTTTTAGCTTTAGTTTTTTTGTTTTACCTTTAGCTTTAGTTTTCAGTTTCATAAGACTTCAATTCCTTCTTCTAAGAAAAATTTTAACTAATTCATTTTATTTGTTCTTCAGTGTAATCCTTACTAAAACATTTATTTATTTCTTCATAAGTTGTTTTTCTTTTCTCTTACTTCGTTTACGAACTCTCTTCCCTTTTTTTGTTCTTATTATCTCTTTCACTATTAATCCTCCCTTAGCTAAAACTTAATGTTAAAAAGATACTTAAATGAATTATAGATTTCTATAAATTCTTCAATGCTTTTTACTTTTTCTATTTTATCTTTAAACTTTTGAAAAAAATATACTATCTTTTTGAAAGTCATCTTCAGTTTTATCTCTTAATTTTTACTTTTAACTCTAAAATAATCTTTAAATAATTTTTAGAAATTCTTTTTCTTCTATTGTATTTTTCTATGTCTATAACATAATTTAATATTATTCTTGCGATATTACTATTTATATACTCTAAATGACTTTCATTATCATTTCTTATATAATTTTTCAAATTCTCTTATTAGGTTATTACTCTCAAAATTAAAATTTTTCCTTTATTTTTTTCTTCAAAAAAATTTTTAAAGTTTTATTTGCTATATCACTTTCAAATTTCTCATCTTTAAAAAAACTCATAGTATTCAGGCTTTTTTTAATAGCATTTCAACTATTGAAAGTTCGAGATTATTAGCCTTTTTAAATTCTTTTTTTCTATTGATTTTTTTCTTCAATTTCATCTATATAATCTTTAACAATAAATTTCTTTTTTTATTTTTCTTCAACTAGAGTTTTTTTCTCAAAAATATCTATGTTGATATCTATCTTTTCGGATAAATTTTTTTAAATACATTTCTTTTTCTAAATCTGTAGTTAAATATGCAAAGAATTCTTTAAATCTTTCTATAAAAATTTTTGTTTTGCTATGATATTAGTCAAATCATATTCACTTGAATATAATTCATATAAAAAAATCAAAAATTTCTAATGATTTTTTTGTACAACTTCTAAAAAAACGCTTCTCTTCCATTCTTTTTTTAAGTACTCGTCTGGATCTTTAGCATCATTAAATTGTAAAAACTCTTATATTAAATCCTTGAGACTTTTAGTATAAACGAGGCTCTTTCTGTTGCTGACTTTCCTGCCTTATCCATATCAAAAACATAGCAAAATATTAGATGAATATCTTTTTAATTAACTGAGCTTGCTCTACTGTTAAAAGCTGTTCCTAAAGGAGCAATACTAGTATCAAAGTCAAAAAAATATTAGCAGACAATACATCCATGTATCCTTCCATTAAAAATGGAATAATTTTTTTATTTCTTATATTGGAGCTCTTTCAATACCATAAATATTTTTACCTTTTTTTAAAAAAATAGGAGTATCTGGTGAGTTTATATACTTTGGTATAGTATCATCTTTTTCTAAACTTCTTCCTCCAAAAGCTATTATTCTATTGCTAATAGAGTATATAGGGAAAGATTATTCTATTTCTAAAAAGTATCATAAATTCTTCCTTCTTCATTCTGTTTTTATAAGACCTAAAGTTAATAAATCTTCATCACTATAATTTTTTTCCTTCAAAAAAATCATATAGTTCTGACCACTTTGCAGGGGGCATAACCAAGTCTATGTTCTTTTATTAAATCTGTATCTAAACCTCTATTTGATAGATAATTCAATGCTGTTCTTGATTCTTGTGCAAACATCTTATCCATAAAAATTATGGCTATCTTCCATAATTTGATAGAATTTCTCATTATCTATATCTGTATTTTTTTAGCATTGTACTCTTTTATATTAACTCTATATTTTTGCTAGTTCTTTTTACTGCTTCCATATAGGGAATATTTTTTTATTTTTTTGAATAAAAATTTATTGCATTTCCACCAGACCACAAACAAAGCATTTACATATCTTTTTTTCAGGTTTTACTGAAAATGATGGATTAGTATCAGCATGAAAAGGACATAGGCCTTTATAGCTTGAACCTGATTTTTTTAAATCAACAAATTCTCCAACAACTTCTTCTATTCTCAAACTATCTAGTAATTTTTCTATATCCTCATTTCTAAAATACATAATCCCTCCAAAAATAAGATACAAAAGGGGCTGTTGTATCACAACAACCCCTTTAGTCTTAGAATAACTTTGACATATATTCTCCAACTTGTCTATTTATATAATCTTTTTTTAACTTCTTCTTTTTAATTTAGTGAAATTAGCTTCTTCTGCTTTTAACTTCTTTAGTTTTTTTGGAAAACTACTATAGTAGCTTTATTAGGATTGATTATTCCAACCTTATTTAAAGGAGTTTCATAGACTGCTTTTTGCTATTTCAGGACTATAAATAAAAATCTGGAATTATTCCATCTGGAGTTATACCTTTTTGCATCAAAACTTTGAATTACATCTTCATCTATTTTGTTATTTAAAGCTACAGTTCCAGCTTCTATATCAGCTTTAAGTTTATTTAACTTTTTCAAGCTTTTCTTCCACTGTTTTTTTCAGATGGATATGGAACGATTAAAAATATGTTCAGCTGACCATTGTTGATTATTATCATTTTTTTCTTTACATAAACAACATGATAACCAAATTTTGTTTTTTTATAACTTTATTTATTACAGTATTTGAAGGAACATCTTTCAATGCTTCTTCAAATTCTTTAACCATTACTTGTTTACCAAAAAGTTCCTAAATCTTGATAGATAATATCTTGATTGTTTCCTATACTTTTTCCTTTTTCACTAAAGTTTTCAGGTGTTAATTCAGCTAATAATTTTTTTCAGCTTCCGCTTTTTGCTACTGCATCATCTTCTTTAGTTGATTTAACAGTTATAAAAATTAATTTTTGCATCAGCTGTTTCAGGTATATTATATCTAGATTTATTTGCATTAAAAGAAACTTTCCAATTCTGCATCAGTAGGTTTTATTTCTTCCCTTACTTTTTCAGAAAGACCTACAGTATATTCTTGTAATTGAGACATAAGGTCTAATTCTTCGTTTACTTTAACACCTTTTTTTCTTTTTGCCATTTTAGCAACTTTTTATTTGTTTTAGCTATCATATTTTTTTGCTAATTCTTCTGCCTGTTCTTTTAGTTGCTTTTTGATTTATCATGAAAGTAGCCATAATTTTAGCTAAATCAAGATTTGTTACTTTAAACCCATCTTCTTCATAGAAACTTTTTCAACTAAATTTTTCATATTCAGGAGCTAAATCCTTTTATTTGCATTTCTTTTCTAGCTTTAATTAATGCTAATTTAAATGCTTCTTCACCTTTTTCCATTTTATAAAGGCTTATTGCATCTTCTTTCTTATCACTTGGGATAGAATATAATGACATGTAAGCATTTATTTCTTCATCAGTTGGATTTATATTTTTTTGAAAATTCTTCTCTAGTTTTTTTGCATTAATAAATTTTCTTCTATTTTTATTTTTTTAAAGAATCTTTAGTAAGCCCTTGAACTTGTAACATTCTTCTAAAGTGTTCTTTATCTCCCATAGAAGATTCAAGCTCTTCGTATTGCGCATTAACTTCTGAACTAGGAACCTTTACTTTTAAACTTTTTTTGCAAGATCTAATGTTAATTTTTATCTATAACATCATTAAATGCAATTATATCTACTATATCCTTGTCAACTGTTTCTGCATACGCTCTTGAAACTTCTTGCTTTTGCTCTTTCTATATCAATTTTTTTGTATATAATCTTTATTTAAAAAGCATAGCTTCTTGAGCTTTTTTTATTAGCTCTACTTGTTCTAAAAGCTTTCATATCCTCCATATGCTAGAGATAATATAAAAAAATAACTGTTAGTACAATGATAAAAGGTTTCATCTGTTTACGAAATTTTTCTTATTGACATTTATTTTTCCCTCACTTTAGTTAATTTACTTTGTATCTAAACCATATTTTCTAATTTTTTTCATACAAAGTTGTTCTTCCTATACCTAGGATCTTAGATGTTTCTTGTTTTATTCCATCTAGTTTTTTTGTAATGCTATAGCAATTACAACTCTTTCTACTTCTTCTAAACTATAAATTTCTTGTTCTAATATTTCTTTTTAATGGTCCTACTCCAACAACTGTTTTTATTTTTCAACGATGTCAGATTTAGTCTTAATTTCTAATGGTAATTGATCTACATCTAAAAATTTTATCTTTAGATAATAATGCCATTCTTTCAATTAAGTTTTTAAGTTCCATAATATTTCCTGGATAGTAGTATTCCATTAAGAATTTCATAGCTTCTCCTGAAATAACTGGAGTTTCTTTATGTAATATTCTAACTATTTTGTTTAAGAAGTAGTTAGCTAGTACAGGAATATCTTCTTTTCTTTCTCTTAAAAGGTGGAACTTCTATAGTTAAAAGCTGTTAGTCTATGATATAAATCTTTTCTAAACTTACCTTTTTCTGTTTCTTGTTTTTAAGTCTATATCAGTTCCAACTAGGAATCTAACATTAGTTTTTCTTACTTTTTGTTCCTCCAACTCTTTTGAATTCACCATATTCAATAGCTTTTTAGGAATCTTGATTGAATTTTTATATCCATTTTAGAAATGTCTTCAATGTATATTGTTCCTCCATCAATTTCTTCTAAAAGTCCTTTTTTTACTTGCATTAGCTCCCATAAGCTCCTCTTTCATAACCAAATAGTTCTCTTTCAATAAGTTCACCTGGATATAAAAGCACAGCTTATTTGAGCATATCTTCCTTTATTTCTTTCACTTTTCTTGTGAATTTCTTTTAGCTATTATATCTTTACCTGTTCCAGTTTCTCCAACTATTAAAACTGGTAAGTCATTATCAACTATTTTTTTCTATAAGGTTTCTAACATCTTTAATTTTAGCTGATTGTCCTATTATATCTGTATCTTCTTCTAATACAGCTAATTTTTTTCTTCTAATCTTTTTATTTTCTTTTATTAATTCTAGACCATTTAAAGAAGGTAGGGATTATTGCATCTAAATCTTCAACTTTTATTGGTTTTTAATAAATAAGCAAAGATTCCAGAATTTTTCTAATTCTTTTTGTTGTTTCAGCATTAACTTCATCTACTAGGGCTATAGTTATGAATTCTTTCCCTATACTAGCTAATTTTTTTCTTAGCTTCTCCTACTGTAACTCCTTCTAAAGCATTATCTAGTAAGACTAAATCAAAGTCACTTTCTCTTACCATATCTATTGCATCTAATAAATTATTAGAAGTAATTACTTCATATTTTTTTCTGCTAATTCTTTTCTTATTTGTTTTTAGTATTTCCTTCTTTTTCTGAAATTGCTAATATTGCATTTTTCATATTTATTCCTCCTTTTTTTCCAAAAACAAATCAATTTTTTTAATTTAATATCATAATGTATTATAACCGATTATTTGTATTTTTTTCAAGAAAAAAATTAATTAAAAAGTTTCCAAACATCATTAACACTAATCATAACAATAAAAAAATAATAAGACAACCATACCGAATTTATGCAAGTTTTCTTCCCATTTTTTTATTAACTTTTTATTCTAAAAAGTTCTAAAAAGTACAAAAAATTATTCTTCCTCCATCAAGTGCCGGTATAGGGTAATAAATTTAATACTCCTATATTTATAGAAAGAATAACAGCTAAACTTGCTATAGAAGTCCAACCAAATTTTTGATACTTCTCCTACAACTTTAAGTATTCCAACAGGTCCACTAATTTCTTTTTAAATCAGCTTTCCCTGAAAAAAAGTGTAAAAAGTCCTCCTACTGTATCTTTTTAAAAATAGATACAAAAGAATTTTTTTGCAAAGATTAGACTTTCAGTAAAAAGAAAGATTTGTTTTTTTAGATTTTGGAGATATTCCTAGAACTACTCTATTATTTTTCTTCATCTTTTTGTCAATTTTAAAAACTAGTTTTTCTTCTTTTTCCATCTCTTTCAATTATAGCAGAAAGTTCTTTTTTTATCTAAAAGCTTCTTTTTGTAACTTCAGGTATATCTGCCCATAAAGTTATTTTTTTACCATCTAGTTCTAAAAATTTTATCATCAACTTTTTAATATTTGTTCATTTGCTCCACCTTTTACTAGAGCACCTATAATAGCTTTTTCTTCATATTCCATTCTACCGTTCATTTGAGCAATTGAGAATATAATTAAGAAAGCTGTCAAGAAATTCATAAAAACTCCTGCAAAAAGAACTATAAATCTTTGATATGCAGGTTTAGAATTAAAACCATTCTCAACTTGGCTCCCTACTTCCATTCCCTCAATATTAACATATCCTCCTATTGGAATGGCTCTAAAGGAATATGTTGTTTCTTTTTGTATCAAGTGAAAAAAACTTGTGGCCCCATACCTATTGAGAATTCACTCACAGGCATTTTAAAAAATTTAGCAGTTAAAAAATGTCCTAGCTCATGCACGAATATTATTAAACCCAGCATGGCAACTGCAATTAAAAATGTCATTTATCCTCCCAACTAAGAGACTACTAGACAGTAATCTCACTTCCATTAAACATATTTATTTTATTAACTCTTCTATTTTTGAGAAAAATTTCATCATTTATTCTTTCAATAGTTTTAATTTTATTATCTTCAACACATTCTATTTCGCACCAAGAATATTTTTTTGGAAATAGCTGTTGCATTATCATAAGATTTTTTTAAAATAATCTTCATTCACTTCATGTATATCTTTTTCTGAACCATCTATCTTATTTTTTTCTGTTTTTCCATAAGCTCTTTAGCCTTATCTGTTGGCATCTTTAAAAAGATAACTATATCTGGCTCAGGTATTTCATTTTTCTTGTATTCTAAGTCTACCAGCCAATTTAAATACTCATCTTTAGCTTCTATATCTTTTTATTTTTAGAAGCTTGGTGAATCATATTTGAAGTTACATATCTATCAGTTATTATAAAATAATCATTAAGATAGTATTTTTTTCCCAATCTTGCTTAAATGAAGCATATCTATCTATAGCATACATAGTAGACACAGGATAAGGATTTACCTTAGTTGCATCGGTTCCAAATTTCCCAGCTAAGTACATTTTTACTGGTTCACAAGCTGGACTATCATAATTAGGGAAAAGATATTTTTTTATAGTTTTTATCATATATTTTTCTTTACTCTTTCATAGAGTAATTTAGTTTTGAGTTTCTTTTCCACTTGAATCTGTTCCTTTCAATGACTATTATTTTTCCCATTGCTCTCTCACTTTCTTTTCTAGTTTCTTTATCAACTTCCTTAATAATAGATAAAGCTTCATCTGTATCTAAAGATATAAGCCTATGATTGTCCATAGCTTCTTCAATTATTCTATATATATCTAAAAAAATTTTTATTTTTTTCTTCATAAATAGCTCAACTGCAACTTCATTTGCTGCATTGAAAACAGTTGGCATAGTTTCTCCTGTTCTCCCTGCTCTATATGCTAAGTCTATACCTTTAAATACCTTTCTATCTGCTTCCTCAAAAGTTAAAGTTTTAGTTTTTATTAAATCTAAAAAAATCTATCGATGCATTGAATTCTTTTTTTCAGGATAAGAAAAAAAGCGTATAGTATTGGAGTTTTCATACTAGGAACTCCCATTTGAGCTATAATACTACCATCTACATATTCAACCATAGAGTGTATTATACTTTGTGAATGTACAACAACTTCTATATCATCATAAGCCACATTAAAAAGCTCATGAGCTTCTATAACTTCAAGGCCTTTATTCACCAAAGTTGAAGAATCTATAGTTATTTTTCTTTCCCATAGACCAATTTGGATGTTTTAAAAGCTTCTTCCACTGTTACATTTTCTAAAAAAATTCTAAAGTCTTTCCTCTAAATGTTCCACCACTTGCAGTGATTATTAATTTTTTTACATTTTTCTTTTTTTGAAACCTTGTAGAGATTGAAATAAAGCTGAATGTTCACTGTCTACAGGAATAATTTCTGCCTTTGGATATTCTTTTTAAAAAGTCTATTTATATATGTACCAGCTGATACCATAGTTTCTTTATTTGCAAGAGCAATTCTCTTTTCTCTTTTTATAGCCTCCACTGTGGCATCTATACCTATAGCTCCACTTACTGCTGTCAGTATAATATCATAGTCACTATTCTTTTGCAAGTTCTGCAAGTCCATTTTCTCCAAAAATAGATATCTTCTATAAAAGGATATTCATTTTTAATTTTCACAGCTTCTTCTTCAGCACCTACATATATAGCTAAAGGTTTAAATTCCTCAATTTGTTTCTTAAGCAACTCTATATTTCTATTACCACTTATAGCAACAACTTGATATTCTTCTCTATTATTTCTAATAAGTTCTAAGGCATTTGTTCCTATACTTCCAGTTGAACCTAGAATTAAAAATCTTTTTCATTTTTCTCATTCCTTTATCTAAATTCCATATTTATAGCTAATACATAAATGAAAGAAATATATAACTACAGTTACAAAAGGTAATACTAGTATCATACTATCAAATCTATCTAATATTCCACCATGTCCCATAAGTATAGTTCCTGAATCTTTAACACCACATTCTCTTTTAAATAGAGATTCTATTAAATCTCAATTTGAGCCACAACTGATATAAAAGGCTCCTATTAAAAAAAGGCTACAACACCTTCTTCTAAACTAACATCTTTTGATTTTTTTCAAAAATATGAAACAATTCCTACAAAAAGCAATAGCTGTAAAAAAATAATTGAACCTAAAGCACCTTCAACAGATTTTTTTGGACTTATTTCTGTAAAAACCATTTTTTTAAAGAATTTTTCTTCCTATTGCAACCCCTACTATTCCTGCTGCTGTATCTGATATCCAAACCAAAACTTGTAAAACAAAAGGAAATATTGCTCCTATAAAAATAAAGATTTATAATTTGAGAAAAAAACACAGATACATATACTATTCCTAAAATTGTAAATGAAACTTTTTCTAATGTTCCTTTTTATCTGATTTCTAAAAAAACTCTATATATAAGTAGTGACATAGTTGCAATTATTATAACAAGCCCTACCATACTTTGATCTAGATACTTGCTTCTATTTGCTAAATAAATTAAGTTTGGAATTATAATTGAAACTAAAAATTCCAAATTTATCATAAACTTCTTTTCCTGATATTTTTTTACCATCTTATAGAATTCATATGTTCCTATGGCAACAACTAAATTAGTAAATATTAACATAGGTAAACCTTGAAGATTCATATGAAAAAAAGGCCTCTCCCATATAGACAAAAGAATAATAATGGAACTCCTATCAGTGCTACTAAAACTCTATTCCATTTAAACATTTTTTTACTCCTCCAAATCTTCTATCTCTTTGATTGTAACTTTCTATAGCCTTGTCTATTTCTTTTTCATCAAAAATCAGGCCAAAGAGTATCTGTAATATAAAGTTCTGAATAAGCTATTTGCCACAACAAGAAATTAGATATTCTCATTTCTCCACTTGTTCTTATCAACAAGTCTGGGTCTGGAAAAATCATTATATAAATATTTAGAAAAAAATCTTCTTCTGTTATATTTTCTTTCCCATCCTTAATAATATCATTTACTGCATCTATTATTTCCGCTCTACTTCCATAATTAAATGCTATATTTAAAGTTATCTTATCATTATTTTTTTGTTTCTTCTTTTTAATTTTTTTCAATTTCATTTAACAACTTCTCAGGAATATTATTTTTTTCTACCTGAAACAAAAACGAATTTTTGTTTTTTTCATCATATTTTTTTCTTTCACTTTTTTTATATTTTAAAAAAATAACTTCATAAGAGTTGAAACTTCATCTTGCGGTCTAGACCAATTTTTCAGTTGAAAAAGGCATAGACAGTTAAATATTTTACACCTATTTCAGTAAAAATACTCCAAGGCTCTTCTTAATGATTTTTGCACCTTCCATATGTCCAAAAACTTCTAGCTAAACCTCTTTTTCTTTTGCCCATCTCCCATTACCGTCCATTATTATGGCAATGTGTTGGGGTATATTCTTTTTCCATTTTATCACCTCATTAACTATAATATTTTAACATATAAAAATGAAATTTTGTACATTAAATTTTTAAGAAAATAATTTTTAAAAAAAATAGGAATTATTAAATTTAATAATTCCTATCTAGTGTATTTTTATTTCATTTGTTGATAGCTTTCATTGAAATTATCTAAAGGTATTTCTATAAGAATATCTGAATATTTTTTTAGTTAAGAATTTAATTTTTATCATTTTTCCATTTTGCATTTGTGGAAGTAGTTCATTAAATACTTCTTCATCAGTAGTCACACCTTTTACAGGAAATCTCATTACTCTATACATAACCATAGCATTTGCTTTAATAGCAGGGGTTTTTCATCCACTGTTATCTCTATTCCATAAGTATTTATAGGTTTCTTTGAGTCTAACAGTTCTTCTAAAGTATAATGAAAAAAATAGGTGTTTTTACTCCTCCACCACCATCTGCTAAAGTAATCATAGTATTTTTCTTGTACTAGTCTAACAGAATTATTTTCCTCTATATACTCCCATTCACCAAAAACAAAGTAAAGACAATGATAAAAAGACAAATAAAACTATTTTTTTCATACTATACCTCCTGTAAATTTTTTTCTGTTATAAAAATAAAATTATAGCAATTTATTTTTTTCATTATAGCATAAATTGTTAAAAATTAGAATACTTTTTTTATCTTAATTAATTTTAAAAAAATTTACTTTTTCCAAAAATTCTTTTTCATTTTTCTTAAAAAAATGTTATAATTAAAAAAATAAATATTAAATAAGAGGGGAATTATTTTTGAACAATAACATTGATGAATTCGAAACAGACCTAGATAATGAAAAACATTGAATCAACTGAAACAGATGATACAACAGAAGTCGTAACAACAGAAGTTCATGAGGAAGTAAAGCAACAACCAAAAAAAGAAACAACCAAGTTAAGAAGCCTAATATAAAAAAAGCTCCTATAAAGAAAAGTGGTATGAAAAAGTGGAACTAAAGCACAATTGATTATCTTAGTAATAGTTTTAATATTTTTGGATTATTGTAGCTATTTTATTAATTTTTCGGATTAAAAAAATATTTTTAAGAAAACTCATGATACTCAAGATGCTTTCTTAAATACTACTCAGACTGTTGTTGAACCACTTACTACAACAAATATGCCTGAAACTTATCCTGTTGAAAATACTCCTGTAACAACTGTTCCTGAACCAGTGAACAATACTACTGTCCCACAAAGTATTCCTGAGACAAACAACAATGTTGCTCCTCAACAAAAATACTGTAAATCAAGTACAAAAATACTCAACAATATTCTGCTTATGATGACTATGATTTACAAGTTTTTAGAACAGGTTTATGATGAAGTTATCAACAGAGGAAATGAATCATATTTATATAATTTCTCTTCTAGCGAACTTGCTATAATTAGAAATACTTTATATGCAAGAAGAGGTTACAGATTTAAGAAAAAAAGAAATATCAACAATATTTCGGTTCTAAACCTTGGTATACACCAACAACTGATAGTCAAAACATTTTACCAAAAAAATGAAGAAAAGACTAGCTAACATTATTAAAAAAATATGAATAAGTAAATATATAAAGGATTAATTTCTTAAAAAAATAGAAATTAATCCTTTTCTATTATATGCTATAATAGAATAAAAATAATTTTTGAAAGGAAGAATAAAAAAATGAAAAATTATAGATTCACATGTTCATTTAAATTTACATCAATTCGACTCTGATAGAGAAGATGTTTTTTTAAAAAGAATAGAAGAAAAAAATTAGATTTCGTAGTAAATATAGGATTTGATTTAGAAAGTAGTGAAAAAAAGTGTAGAATATGCTGATAAATATCCTTTTTATTTATGCAGTAATAGGCTTTCATCCAGATGAAATTGAAGGATATAGTGATGAAGCTGAAAAAAAGATTAGAAGAACTTGCTAAAAAAATCCAAAAAGTTTTAGCTATAGGAGAAATTGGTTTAGATTATCATTGGATGACTAGACCTAAAGAAGAACAATTTAAGATTTTTTTAGAAGACAATTAGAATTAGCAAGAAGAGTTAATAAACCTGTTGTTATTCATACAAGAGAAGCTATGGAAGACACAATAAATATCTTAAATGAATATCCAGATGTAAAGGGAATTCTACATTGTTACCCTGGTTCTGTTGAAAGTGCTAAAAGAATGATAGATAGATTTTATCTAGGTATAGGTGGAGTCTTAACTTTTAAAAAAATGCCAAGAAACTAGTTGATGTTGTAAAAGATATCCCTATAGAACATCTAGTTATTGAAACTGACTGTCCATATATGGCTCCAACTCCATACAGAGGTCAAAGAAACGAGCCTATATACACAGAGGAAGTAGCTAAAAAAATAGCTGAACTTAAAAAAATATGAGCTATGAAGATGTTGTTAGAATTACTAATGAAAAATACTAGAAAGGTCTTTTAAAAATGCTATGATAGTAGGAATAGGTAATGATATTATTGAGATTGAAAGAGTAGAAAAAAAGCTATTTCAAAAAGAAGGATTTATAGCTAAAGTTTACACTCAAAGAGAAATAGAAAAATATTGTAAAAAGAGGTAATAGAACTGAGACTTATGCTGGTATATTTTCAGCTAAAGAAGCTATCTCAAAAAGCTATTGGAACTGGAGTTAGAGAATTTGCTCTAACTGATTTAGAAATATTAAATGACGATTTAGGAAAAACCCTATGTCATTGTTTCAGATAAATTAAATAAAATTATACAAAGAAAAAAAGAAAAATTATCAGATTGAAATTGCTATTTCACACTCGAAGAAATATGCAACTGCAATGGCTATCATACTTTAAAAATAACAAAAAAAGTAATTAAGGAGGAAGAATGGATATTTTAGAAATTAAAAGAGAATTTTTTTAGAAATGAAAGAAAAAAACTGATAGTATTAGGAGGTCTCTTTGACTTAGAAAAGAGAAAAACTACTATAAAAGATTTAGAAAAAAACTAACTTTTTGAAGATGGTTTCTGGTCTGATAAAAGAAAAAGTTCAGAAATTATCAAAAAAATATGAATTTTTGAAAAAAATATAGTTTCAAGATACGAAAAAGTTAGCAACTGAAGTTGAAGATGAAGAAGTTTTAATAGATTTTTGTTGAAAGTGGAGAAACATCTTTTGAAAATGAACTTATTGAAAAAACATAAAACTTTAAAAATATGACATAGAAGAATTTGAAGTAAATCTATTACTAGATGGCGAATATGATATGAATAATGCTATAGTTACAATACATTCTGGAGCCGGTGGAACAGAAGCTTGTGACTGGGCTGATATGCTTTATAGAATGTATCTTAGATGGTGCAATCTAAAAAACTATAAAGTATCTGAGCTAGATTTTTATGGAAGGTGATAGTGTTGGAGTAAAAATCTGTTACATTCTTAGTTGAAGGTATCAATGCCTATGGTTATTTAAAAATCTGAAAAAAAGGTGTTCATAGACTTGTTAGAATTTCACCTTTTGATGCCAATAAAAAAAGACATACTTCTTTTGCATCTGTTGAAGTTGTTCCAGAAGTTGATGACAATGTGGAAGTTGAAATAAATCCTGCTGATATTAGAATAGATACATATAGAGCAAGTGGAGCTGGTGGACAACATGTTAACATGACAGACTCAGCTGTAAGAATAACACATTTCCCAACAGGAGTTGTTGTAACTTGTCAAAAAGAAAGATCTCAACTTAGTAATAGAGAAACTGCTATGAAAAATGTTAAAAATCTAAATTACTTGAAATAGAATTAAAGAAAAAAAGAAGAAGAAATGAAAAAAATTCAAGGTGAACAAACTGATATTGGTTGGGGTAACCAAATTAGATCTTATGTTTTTCCAACCTTATGCCTTAGTAAAAGACCATAGAACTAATACTGAAATAGGAAATGTTAAGGCTGTTATGGATGGAAGCATTGATGATTTTATCAATTCATATTTAAGATGGATAAAAAAATAATTAATTGTATAAAGGGAAGGTATTTAAAATGAAAGAAATTAAAGCTCGTCCATTGGATGAAAAATAATAAAGAGGGGAAAATGTCTGCATATATTTTTTTCTTTGCACCATTTTTTTGGCTTTAGCTATGGCAACTTTTTATGATTTTTTTGAATAAAAAAAGAATTATTTCAAAAATGATATGATTGCACTAATATTTGTTGGATTTTGCTGGCTTAATGGCATTTTTAACTTTTTTTACTACTATGCCTTATATTGCAAATGGTATTTTTTTGCTGAAGAAGTTTGTTATGTGAAAAAAATAAAGTTTTTTTATTACACTAAAACTAGAAATTTCTTAGGAAGTAAAAAAATTATAAAAAAGTTTTGAAATTCCTATAAGAGAAATTAGTGATGTTAAAGAAAGTACAGAAAAAAATAAAATTAAATCCATTTTTTTGCTTTTTTTAAAACCAAGAAACTCTGTTGAAATAGAAACAAGAGATGGTATAAAAATATGCTATTATGAATGACTTTCGTTTAGGGTTCAAAAAAATGATACAAACACTGAAACTAGACAAGAAAGAGCTAAAAAGAATTTTTTTAATGAAGTTAAAGATCTAATAACAGAAGAAAAAATGAAAAATACATTTAATATCTAGGGGGAAAAAATGAAAAGAAAAAGAATTAAAAAATTAGCCCAGTACCAGAAGACAGCAAATTTTTACTTTATCTATGCTCATATATTACTATTATGGCCTTTTTACTCCATTTATTTTTGCTGCTATTTATTTGTTTTTTTATTGGAGATAAAACTCGTTCAATAATTATTGAACAATTTATGAATGAAAAAAATGGCTTTTAACTTTTGTTTTAATTGCATTTCTTGTAAGTGTACTAAATATGTTTAGAGAACTATTTAATTATTTAATTGTTGAAGAAGTTTGTTATGTAGATAAAAAAGACTTTCTTTTATCAGAAATTTAGAAGAGCTTTTGGAATGAGAAAATTAATAACAAACTTAGAAATACCTCTTTCAGATATTTCTGAAGTTAAAGAAGGAAAAAAATCTTCTTTTCTTTACTACTTTTTTTCTCCAATTGCTCATAGAAATTCAGTTGAGCTTATAACAACTGATGGAAAAAAATACCAAATCATGAATAGTGTTCTTTTTGGAAGTAGAAATTCTTTAAAACCAAATTCTAAAGTTACTGATGAGAGAACTACTAAAAATATATAATGAAGTAAAAAAATATGATTTTCAAAATAATTATAAAAAAATATTTTTTTGAAAAATATCTATATTTATATGATAAAAATAAAAGGGTAAGAAATTTAAGAACGAAAGGAAGGATAAAAAGATGTGTGTTGATTGTAAAAAAAGAGTTAGAACAAGAGTAGCACCTTCTCCAACAGGAGACCCTCATGTTGGAACAGCTTATATTGCATTATTTAATATTGCATTTGCCCATGTTAATAATGGAGATTTTATTTTAAGAATAGAGGACACTGATAGAAATAGATATACAGAAGGTTCTGAACAAATGATTTTTGATGCTTTAAAATGGCTAGATTTAGACTATGCAGAAGGACCTGATGTAGGTGGAGATTACGGACCTTATAGACAATCTGAAAGATTTGATCTATATGGAAAAATATGCTAAAAGAATTAGTTGAAAAAAAGGTGGAGCTTACTATTGCTTTCTGTGACCAAGAAAGACTAGAAAATCTAAGAGAAAGACAGAAAAGCTATGGGACTTCCTCCTGGATATGATGGACATTGTCGTTCATTAACTAAAGAAGAAATTGAAGAAAAACTAAAAGCTGGAGTTCCTTATGTTATAAGATTAAAGATGCCTTATGAAGGTGAAACTGTAATCCATGACAGATTAAGAGGAGATGTTGTTTTTGAAAAATAGTAAAAATAGATGACCAAGTTTTACTAAAAAGCTGATGGGTTTTCCCTACATATCACCTTGCTAATATAGTTGATGACCATTTAATGGGAATTACTCATGTTATCAGAGCTGAAGAATGGATACCTTCAACTCCTAAACATATCCAACTTTATAAAGCTTTTTGGTTGGGAAGCTCCTGAATTTATACATATGCCTCTTTTAAGAAATGACGATAGATCTAAAATTTCTAAAAAGAAAAAAATCCTGTTTCTTTAATTTGGTATAAAGAAGAAGGATACTTTAAAAAGAAGGTCTAGTTAACTTCTTAGGATTAATGGGATATTCTTATGGAGATGGACAAGAAATATTCAGTTTACAAGAATTTAAAGATAACTTCAATATAGATAAAGTTACTTTAGGTGGTCCAGTATTTGACCTTGTTAAAACTTGGATGGGTAAATAACCAACATATGAAAATGAAAGATTTAGGTGAACTTACAAGATTGACTATTCCTTTCTTTGTACAAGAAGGATATTTTAGCAAAATGAAAATGTAAGCGATAAAAGAATTTGAAACTTTAAAGAAAAATTGTTGCTATCGAAAGAGAAGGAGCAAAAAAACTTTAAAAAGAAATTGCTAAAAAAATTCTAAATTTCTTTCTTTGTGGATGAATTCACTTTACCAGGAGTTAAAGAAGACATGGATAAAAAAAGAAAGAAAGAGCATAGAAAAAAACTTCTAAACTCTTTACAAGACGAAGTAGGATTGAAAAGCTATAAAATTACTTATAGATAAATTAGAAAAAAATGGGAAAGTAATGAATTTACTGCTGAAGAAGCTAAAGATTTATTGCATTCTTTACTTGATGATTTACAAGAAGGACCAGGAAAAAGTATTTATGCCTATAAGAGCTGTCCTAACTGGTGAACCTAAAGGAGCAGATTTATACAATGTACTTTTATGTAATCGGAAAAGAAAGAGCTCTAAAAAAAGAATAAAAGATACAGTTAAAAAAATACAGTATAAAAACTATAATAAATAAAAAAAGCTACTATAGTCAATTAATATTTCATATTAAGATATTAGTAGCTTTTTTATTTTTAAAAAATAACATATAAAAATTACAGTCTAAAAAAATTAGCTTATTTTTCATTAGAAAAACAAAAGAAAAAAATTACAAAAAAATAAGTTTGAAAAAAACAAAAAGTGCTATAATACAATTAATAAAAAGTAAATAAAGATAGATTATAGGGGAGAAGTAAACTGTTTTTTTATACTATGGAGGGGATTAGAATATTCTTATATTCAAATATTCTTGAAACTTCAATTACAAAAAATTCTAAATGCAACAATGCAACAAAACTGAAAAAAATTTTTCAAAAAAAGCTTTTTAAATTTAATCTATAAACCATCTTAAAAAAATAAAAAAATATTTTTATTATTTTTTTGTTATACCCAATTATAGAATCAATATTTTTACATAGATTTTAAAAATTTTAACCTAAGGAGGGGTAAAATGAAAAAAATTATGTTGTTTTCTCTATTAGTTGTTTCTATGCTTTCGTTTGCAAATGAAAAAAAGTGCTGAACAAATTATGGATGAACTTAGAGAAAAAAATAGCAAAAAGAGAAGAGGCAAAACTTCGTGAGGAGCAAGAAAAGATTAAGAAGAGAGGAGGAAGTTAGAAAAGGAAAAAAAGAACTTTTAGAAGCCAAAAAAAGATAGCTAAAGAAAAAGAAGCTATGAAATTATTAAAAGAAAAAAAGAAGACAAATAGTGGAAGAACCTTTGGAAGAAAAAAATATTCGTGGAAAAGATAAGATGATTGCATATGAAAAAAAGCCTTAGCAAACAGCAGAAAGTAGAATGTCTTTTAAAGAAGTAAAAAAATAGTGAAGATCCTGTTGTAAAAGAATATAGAACTAATATTTCCAAGAAATATGATGATACCAATGAAGAAATACAAAAAAATCTAGCTGAAAAAGAACTAAATAGAAGAACAACTAAAAAGCTCTTGATGAATTAGAAAGAAAAAGGTTAAAAAAAGTTGGTAGAGGGGGAAATCTATGAACAAACATGAAATAGAAAAAAATCACTTAAACGTTTTTTTAAAGAGGAGATTAAGTTATACTTTGTCACTTTTAATATCTTTCTTAATAACAGGAGGCTTTTGCAGTAGCAAGTGAATTAAATAAAGAAGAATTACTTTCAAGAATTAAATGAAGATAGAGTAAAACTAGAACAAATGCTTAAAGAAAAATCAAAAGAAAAGAGAAGAATTTACAAAAAAATCAATTAGAACTATTAAAAAGAAGCTGATTTTTATGTAAAACCTGAAAAAGCTTCTTTATTTTTCTATGCTATATTTTCAATAAAAAAATATGAAAAACACGTAAATATAGAATGGCAGGGTAGTGATAGAAATGCTACTGACCACGATTCAGAAAGAGACAAAATTCAATTCTTTACAAAAAGGTGATAATCAACTATCAGAAGCTGGAAGATATGGGCTTAGATCTAGTAAATTATCAAGTGGTTGGGTAAACAAAAAAATACCAACTATGGAAATAATGCAAATGCTTATGATGTTGAATCAAAGTTATTTATATTGCCAGTAGTCAAAGCTCCAGTTGTAAACACACCAACTGCTCCTAATGTAACATTTACACCACCAACTGCACAACAAGAGCTTAAAATAGTAACACCAGCTAAAATAAATATTCAAATGGGAACTATAACAGTAACAGCACCAACAGTAACAGCACCAACAGTAACAGTACCATCTACAATTACTGCTCCAACACTAGCAAGTGTAACAGTAAATGAACCTAATGTAGCAATTAATATAGGAAATATAAATGTAGCAGGTCCAACAGGATTAACTTTACCAAGTTTGACACCACCAACAGTTAATGTAACTACTAGTGTGTTAATTCCTGAGGGTATAAAAACACCTGAATTAAGTGTAAATCCACCAGAATCTCCAGCAGCTCCTAATTTTCGAAGTTTTTTCTAGAGGAAGAGGTAGCAGATGGTTAGCTGGATCTTGGGGTTCAAAATCTAATACAACATACAGTAGTTATAATGAAGGATTTAATAATTTTGATCCACTAGTAACTATGGATAGTGGAGTTCCAGGACAATTAAAAGATTTTATAAATGAAGCTCCTATGTTTGCTCTATCTGGGAGATATATATGGAACTGGTACAAACTACTTCTGAAATAGTTGCAACATCTAATGGAACAACTGTTGATAATCACTATAACAATATAGCCTCAACTACTGCTACTCAAAATTTATGGGGAAGTGATGCCTATACTTTAAGAGCAACTCCAGGAGCTACTATTACTTATAGTCCACACTCTTTTCCCAGGAGTAGCTGCTGAAACTTCTGGTTTCAAATACTGATAATCGTACTGATAGATATCAACATACTTGGATTTTTCAAGGAAGTCCTGCTGTAGTAAGAGATATGACTATTACTATTGGAGGGGCTAGACCTGCTGGAACTACAATTTTTGCACAAACTACAAAAGCAAACTTAAGAAATGTGGATATTAATTTAAAAAGGATATGCACAAGTAGCAAATTTGGAAAGTGAAGAAGATCACTCACTAAGTTTAAATGCTGTTAATATAAATATGGAAAAAGAAGAAAAAACACTTTAGTTTCAATAAGTCTCTGTTACCATAAACGCCCATGGTTATGATAATCAAGACCATAGAAATACTACTAGTGGATGGGGAGGATATAGAGGAGATAGAGGAACAGGAGCTAGTACAGGTATTAATTTAGGAACAACTAATTTAGCTATAAAAATCTCAAGAAAGTGCTCTATATTATATTAGACACACAGATACACACAGATGGTCGGGATCTAATTATCTTTACTCTGCATCTGCTACCCCTGATGCAACAAAAATATCAAGTAAATCCTGGAAAAGTATAGAATGTATTATCCTAGCCCAGGAAATACTACTTTTTAAAAAATGAAGGAACTATTCAATTTATAGGAGATGGAAATGTTGGAGCTTGGATTGCAAACTATGCACCAAATAGAGCTCAAATAAAAACAATATAATGGTACTACTCTACAAAATATAGCAGGTGCTAGTTAGACCAACTTTAAAATTAGGGTTCTATTGTTAAAATGCAAGGGGACAATAACACTGCTTATTATTTTGCTAGTCACCCTAATATGCCAAACCATAATGGAGTTTTTGAAGGAGATGTAAAAGTAAATGTAGAAATAGGTACGTCTCTTGGAACAGGTGGAACTACACAAAATATTGGAGATAGTACAGGAAATCCAAATAAATCTGAAAAAAATGTTGCTGTATTCGTAGCTTCTGGTCAAAGAAGTGAAATGACTACTAAAGTATTGAATGGTTTCAATCAATACTACCCTGCTTCTTTATCATCAAAAATTACTAATATAGATTTATATAGTGGTCGTGTTGGTGATAGTAAATGGAGATGGAGTCGTTGATACAAAGTGATTACAGAATATGGGGGAATAAATACTTCTAGTACAAATCCAGTACTTAATAATATAGGTGCTTACCAATTGGGTGAAAATGGAAATGTTTATGCAACTGTCATGATTTTTGATTTATCAGATTTTTAATGTAAAATTTGGAAAAATATTCTAAAGAATGCTATAGGGAGTTGTTGCAAAAAATGGAACAGTCATTAATTTAGGTAAAAATACAACTATATCAGATAGTGCTGATCTAGGTGCTGAAGATAATATTATGGTCTATGCTGAAGGAGTTTGGTTTAACCCTAGATTAAAATGGTCTAGTCAACCAATAGATGCTGGAACTTATGGTGAAGAAGCTTATAGAAGAGGAGAATCTGTTACAGGTCAACAAAATATTTCTGACTTTAATACAACAATAAAACTAAAACAAGGCATCACAATGGGAAGTATAAAATCAACAGCCCTATTTGCAAAAGATGGTGCAAAAATAGATGGCAGTGGAAAAGATATAACAATGAATGGCTATGGTTCTAAGGCTGTTATAGCATATGGAACAACAAACTATTCAAATATAATAGATTCCAATAATGCTAATGCTAATAAACAACCTAGTACCACAGTCAATGTTGCTAACATAATTGCTAAAGCAATGGTCCAGCTCCAGATAATATAAATACTAATATCGCAGCCATGGCGATTTCACAAGAAGGTGCTCAAAAAGGTAAAGGCGATGTTCAAGTAAATGTAAGTGGAAAAGTTGATGTATATGGTGTAGGTGCCTATGCAAAAGGAGACAAGGCAACTGTTACAATTGGAGCAACAAATAGTTATATCCTAACTGGTTCAAACTCAGGTTTAGTAGCTACAGATGGAGGAACAATTAATTTTGGTGGAGGTACAATTGATCATAAAATAGATAAACAAGTCCCTTTCTACTCTGAAAATGGCTCAAAAGCTAAACTTCAATGGAGCTACAACAGTAAATATGTATAAAGGTGTTGCTTTCCATGGAGCAACAAGTGATTTTACAGCTGGTTCTGGGACATCACTATACAATGGGATGTCAAATGTGACAGTTGAATTAAAAGATAATGGAGTTAACTTAGGAGTATTTAAAGGTGCTAACTTAACTTGGAAAGGTAATACTGATACAACATATGTAAATGGAATTAAAAATATTCCTCATGTACATGCTATTAATACAGGAAACTATTGGTACAGTAGTTCATTAGAAAAATGGAACACTTACTGTAGAGACTGATGTTGATAGAGATAGTATCTCTTCAGGAGCTACAAGAGGTGATGGTTTTAATGATATTCAAATGGAAAGAGAAAGAGTTATACTGCAAGGTGGTAAAACTATAAAATCTCTTGCAGGTAGAGGATTAATTTCTAGCATCTAATAAAAGATGCCACATCAAAAACTACTGAATCAGGATACACTCTAAAAAATGGTACATTTGATATATCTAATGGAGCTATTCCTACAACTGGAGCTTTATGTAAACTTTGGACATATAGTTACTGAAAAAACCGCCACTGATGAAGGAATTATTAAAGTTTCTAAAGGTGTTGCAGCTTATGGAGTCAATGGAAGTAAAATCCAAAATGAAGGAACTGTAAAAAGTTTGTAAGTTCAGATGCTACAAATCCTGGTGTTGGAATCATGTTACTTGCAAAGACCGATGGAAAAACTGAAACTTATGGTATAGCAAATAATAAGGCAGCAGCAGGTTCTAAATGGATGGAAATTGTAAATAAAGGAACTATAGGTATTACAGGAACTAATGCTATTGGAATCTATGCTAAAAAAATAACCATACAGCCACTGCTACAAGAGCTTTATCAACTATATATAATGAAGCACCTATTGAATTAGGAGATCAAGGTAAAGCTATAGTTGTTCAAACTACTAATACTGAAGGAGCGACTTTAACTCTTAAAGATTCTGGTAAAACTACAACATCTCAAGATATTAAAGTTGGTAAAGAAGGTATAGGAGTTTATGCTGAATACTCTGATATTAAATTTGATGGAAATTATGGAATAGTCATTGAAGATGATGGTATAGCAGTTCAAGCTAAAGGTGTTGGAAAAAAATTGAAAAAAACAGGAGCAACTGACAAATTAAATGTAGAATATAAAGGTGCTGCTGCTAAAACAGCCATGGCTTTAGCATATACAGGAGTACTAAACACTGATACCTTTACAAATGACATTAATTTAAATTTAACTAATACAGGAAATGCAAAAACTCTTGTTGGAATTTATGCTTCTGGACTTGGAACTTTAACAAATAATGGAGATATAACAGTTGAAATATGATGGCACTTATGGAATACTATCTAAGGGTGTAGACATAGTTAATGATGGAACTATAAAAAGTTGGTAAAAACAACTTCAACAGATAGTGATGCCTTAGGAATTTATATAGAAAAATGCTGGTTTAACAACTAATGGAGATAAGTTAAAAGTTCAAGGTCATGGTGGAACTAATAATAAAACCAATAGGAATTTATGTAAAAGAAAATGCTGCAACAACAAATAAAGTTATCACAATTAATCAAGGTACTGATGCTATGAAAGTAGAAGGTAAAAAAGGTCTTGGTCTTTACCTAGATGGTAATAGTGGTGATAAGTTAAAATTAGTTAAATAAATCTGATATAGAACTTACTGCTTCAACAACTTCTAGCTGATAAGAGAATAGGACTAGTTCTTAAAAAAGCAAAGAAATACTGGAAACTTAACAACTGGAAAAGATTATCGTAAAGAAAAAAATAATATAGGTATCTATAATGAAAATTCTATGTTGACTCATCAAGGAACTCTTGAAGTAAAAACATGATGAAGATTCTACTACAAACATAGGTATTCATAACAAATGCAAATGGTGATAACTTTGTATTTAAAGTAGAAAAAAACTCCTTACAAATCCAGGTCTTGTAGATGTTGAAGGTCGTGATGGAACAGTTGGTATCTCTGCTGAAACAGATGGAACTAACACAGGAACTGTTACTTTAACAGATGCACAAATAAAAAGTTAAAGCTACTAATATGGGCAGCAGGAAAAAAATACCATTAGGAATTTATGCAAAAAGGTAATAAGATAAATATAAACTCTACAAGCTCTGGAAGTACATTTACAGTATCTCCAAATGCTGTGGGAATTTACTTAGAAGGAGATAATACTTCGAAAGTATCAGGTTCTCATAAATATAGTTTATCTTCTGAAAAATACAGCAGATAGACTAGGAATAGGAACATACTTTAAAAGGTGGTTCTTATGCAACTACTACTACTAGCGAAAAAAATAGAAATAGAAAGTACTCAAACTAAAGTCTAATTCAGATGGTCCAATCAGACCAATAGGACTATTTTATGGACAAGGTTCTACAAAGAATGAAGCTAACTTAGAAATCCTATCAACAAGCAATGAAGTTATTGGAATGTATGGTAAGAAATTTAACTCTTACTAATACAGGAAAAAAATAGATGTAGGGAGCTAAAGGAATAGGAGCATACTTTGCTGAAACAAACTTAACTAATAAAGGTGAAAGTTAATGTTACAGCTACAGGAGCTTATGGACTTTATTTAAATGGTGGAAGTTCTAATACTCAGGCTAAGATAACAGCTTTCAGGAAAAGACGCTGTTGGAGTATTAATAACTGGTAAAAAAATTCAACTTTTGAAAATAAAGCTCCTAATAGTATTATTTCTAAGGGAGATAATTCTATTGCAGTATATGTAGAAAAAAAGATGCAGAATTTAAAAAAACTCTGGTAAAGTAACATCAGAAGAAGTAAGTTCTAAGAGTATAGGAATATTTGCTGATAAAGCTAAAGTGACAAATGCTCCAAATGCAACAATAGAATCTAAAAAAATGTAGGAATCTATGCTAAAAACATCTTCTACTGTTAACAATGCTGGTAAAAATAAACTATAGTTGATGGAAGTGGTATAGTAGCTACAGATAAGACTACTGTTAATTTAAATGCTAGTGGTTTAATAAATAGTACTGCTACTAAAAGCAAATGGAGTAATTGCAACAAATAAAACTACTGTTAATTTATCAGGAACAAATATTTCATTGACTGGAAATAAATCAACTGGTATTTATTCTGATAATAAATCTACTGTAAACTTAACTAGTGGAAATGTAACTATAGGACAAGAAGGTTTAGGACTATATACAAATAATGGAACTGTTAGATTTAACTTCATATACAGGAACATTCTCACTTGGAAATAAATCAGTAGGGAATCTACTCAAAAAGCAAGTACAGTTAATGGTGGAACTTTAAAAGTTGCATATAATAACACTGATATAGGGAGTAGGAATTTTTCTATGATGGAGGAACTATAACTAATAATACAGTAGTTCAACATACAGGTAAAAAAATTTAGTAAATGTTCTTTCTAAAGGGAGTAACTTTAACAAACACTGCTAACCAAAATATACAAGAAAACAGTATAGGTGTATATGCTGTTGGTGGAGAAGTTACAAACTCTGGAACAATGACATTAACTGGAGATAAATCAGTTGCTTTCTACTTAGATAATGGTGCAAAATTGAAAGCTATTGGAACAATCAATGGTACAGTTGCATCAAACTATAAAGGTTGGAGTATATGCTAAAAGATGGAAAAAAGTAGAAGGAACTGGAACATATAATTTTGCTGTTGATAATGGTGTTGCTATGTATTTAGATAATAATGGAATAAATGATTTCAAAGGAACTCTAAATATGTCAGCTAATTCTGTATCTGGAAAGAGAGCAGTAGGAATTTATACTACACCTTCTACAACAGCTAGAAATATCAATACTAATATAAATGTTACAGGTAAAGATAGCATTGGAATGTTACTAAGTGGAAATGCTACAACTGGAAGTACAGTTAACTATGGTGGAACATTTAGACATAAGTGGAGCTAGTTCAAATAAATATGGAATAGGAGCTATGGTTCAACAAAATTCAGTATTTAATTTGACATCTACTGGTAAAGTTAAAATAGGTGGAACTAATAATATTGGTTTCTATGTTAAACAAGGTGGAACTCTACAAGTTACTGGAGGAACAGTTGAGAAATACAAAAAGATGGAACATTTTTGCATACTTAGAAAATGGAAACTCTAGATTTCAAAGCTGGAACAGTACCTAATATCAACTATCTAAATGTATCAGTATCAGGTGCTAGTGGACTTATTAAAAAAACTCAACAAGTATATCAGTTGGTACATCAGGATTACAAGCAACAGATGGTGCAAAAAAATACTTAATACTTCAGCTGGAACAATAAACGGTAAAGTTGATAATGCAAAAAGCTCTTGTTGGTATTGGAGCTGGAACTAACATAACTAACCAAGGAACAATTAAGTTAAATGGAAAAGAATCTGTTGCAATGTATCTTAACGACAATGCAATTGGTACATCTACTGGTTCTGTAGAAGTAGGTAAAAAAACTCAGTAGCTTACTTTCGTAAAAGACAATGGACTTATCAATGTAAGTGGAACAACTAAAAATAGGTAAAGATTCATCTGTATTCTATATAAATAAAGGTAGAGTTAACTACACTGGAAAAAGATATAGTGTTACCTGATTCAACTACTGGAGTAACTCTTATTGAAACAAACCCTGGAGTTATGCTAGCTAACTTTCAATGGAAAATCAATGACAGTTGGAGAAAAAGCAACAGGAATATATATTACAGGTCAAGCAACAGTGGATAATAATACTATACAAAAATCTACAAAAAAATTAATGTAGGAAAAATTAGGAAATGGTATTTACATAAACAACAATAATCCATTTTACAACAAATACTACATTAGAAATTACTGGTGAAGAAGGTATAGGAATTTACAGTACTAAAGAAATGGAAACCTTACTTATGGTGGTAAAGATTGACTCTACTGTAGCAAAAAGCTAAAGGGTATTGTTCATACAGGTGCTGGAGATACTATAAATAATGGTGTAATAAAACTTACTGGAGATTCAAGTATAGGTGCTTATGCAAAAGGTGGAAACTTACTTGAAAAATACAAATAAAAATTGAAATAGCCAAAAGGTACATCTTCTGCAACAGCTGTTGGATTATATGGATTAAATCAAACAACTGTTAAAAAAATAGTGGAAAGTATCAAAATTACTAGAATCTTCAATTGGTATCTATGGAGAAAAATACTGCTGTTATAAATACTGGAAGCATTTCAAATTCTGGTAAAAATAACAATGGTATCTATGCTAAGAATAGTGATGTAACTAACACTGGACCTATAACTTTAGGTGATTCTTCTAATGGTATATTTGCAACTTCAACAGGAGTGAAAAACTATAACTAATAGTGGAAATATTACTGTTGGTAATACAAATTCGGCTGGTATATTTGGTGCAGGTAAAACTGGAATAAATAATCTTGGTGGAAATATTACTGTTGGTAAAGAATCTGTTGGTCTTGCTACAAAAGAAGGAAATATCACAGTTGCTTCTGCTACTAACTTTAATGTTGGAGAAAGCTCTACATACATCTATTCTCAAAAAGGTAATGTTGTAAATAATGCAAATCTTACTTTAAGTGATTACTCTGTTGGAGCTTACACAGAAACAGGTAATGTCCAAAAATAATGCCACTATAACAGTAGGAAAATCTTTAGTAGGAGGTTCTGTTAATAAAGTATCTGTTGGTATGGCTACAGAAAAAGGTATTATCACAAATAATTCAACTATCAATGTTCCAGATAAATATGGAGTAGGTATGGTTGCTACTAAAGGTGGAACTGCTATAAATGCTGTTGGTGCTACTATCAATGCTAATGGAGAATTATCTTATGCTATGCAAGCAACTGGTTCATCTAATTTAATAAATAATGGAACTATTAATGTTAGAGGAAAAGATGCTAGAGGTATGGCAGCAACAAATAATTCTAAGATATTAAATACTGGAACTATAACTATAGATAGTTCTGCAACTAAAGGCTCAAGGAATCTATGTGGACTTTGGTTCAGAAGTAGAAAAATAGTGGAACTATAAACTTAAATAGCACAACAGGTGTTGGTATCCTAGCTGGTACAGGAGGAGTAATTAAAAATAATAACACTGGAACAATTAATCTAGGCCCAGGAGTTTCTCCAGCACAAAAGAGTAAGAGAGAAGGAGCAAGTCAACTTTCTGCAGGTGCAATTACTATAAAAAGGTCCAAAAAGCATATATAGATGGTGTAGAAATTCAAAAATAGTGGAGTAATTAATGTAAATGGTCCACTAGATTTAGGAACTATTAAAATTAGGCAGTGCAGCAGGACATATAGGAACTATCAATGCTGAAAGCTTTAATAATGGTAAAATTTATAGTTCTTCCTAATGCAACATTAGGTTCAAACAGAGATATGTATACTATTCAATATCTTGGTGGAATTCAAAATGTACCTAATAATGGTTCTATAACAGCTATATCACATTCAGCAACATTTGTAGCTGATATACAAAAAAAGATACTACAAGTCATAATATAACTAGAATTGTTTTAGTAAGAGTTCCTTATACTAAACTTCTTTGCTGGAACAACAGCTGAAAAACTTTGGAAAAAGGTTTAGATGACTTATATAAAGGATTAAGCCAAAAAGGTCCTAAAGATCCTGAACAAAAAAATATTTGATGGATTGAAGATGATTTCAGATAAGGATCAATTAGGTGCAACATTTGATATGGAATTAAGAGGAAATACTTATGCAAATGTTCAAGGAAGAATTTTTAAATATTAAATGAAAAACTTCTCTAATTCTTATGAAAAATCTAAAAAAATAGCAACCTATATGCTAGAGGAAAGATTTAAAGACAGGAGCTATCATAACAAGTGGAAATGCTAAGGATAAAAAAATCCAGCAGTAGAAGATTATAAATCTACAAACAACTGGACTAATAGTTATGAAAGAAAAAGACTTTGTTACATATGGAAGAAGTGCTGATGTAAGTTTAGCATTTACTGAAACAAACTTTAAATTTGACTATGGTTCAAAAGAAAAGAGTACATTCATTACAAGCTGGTGTAGGTTTTGAAAAACTTCTGACAGAAAATAATTGGAAATATTCAACAAGAGGAGAATTTACTATAAATAGACATAATATGAAGAGAAAAAAATACATCTAAGTAATGGAACATTTGAAAACAGAGGAAAATATTGGTCTGAAACAGTTGAATGGAAAAAAATAAATTACGTTATGAAATAGGAAGTCATAATGGTCTTGTGACAGCTGGAGTCTTCGGAACATTTAATTTAGGTTATGGAAAAATTCCATAATATAAAAAGAAAAATGGTGATGGAGTAGAATTAGAAATAAGAAATCAAAAGATATGTATATGGTAAGACCAGGAGTAGGTGTTGATGTAGCAATCAATCACTATACAAAAAGGTGGTAAAAGTAAGTTTAGTAGGAACTGCAACAGCTGAATACGAAGCTGGTAAGGTTTATAATGGAGTAAATCAAGCTAAGATTAAAAAAATTCAAATGCTGGCTACTATGACTTAGAAAAAAACCAAAAGAAATAAAAGAAATATTTAAAGTAGGAGCTCAAGTCCAATATGAAACTAATGCAGGACATAAGATTGGAGTTGGAGTAACAAGAGAAGCTGGAAGTGTAAATGCAACAAAAGTTGGAATAAATGCTGTTTATAAATTCTAAATAGGTCTAATACTCCTTCAGAAGATGAAAGAGGCAGTTCAATGAACTGCCTTTCTTTTTATATTATATTTTTTTATCTATTCCTTTACAATTTTACCATTAGATATTAAACGCTATAACATATTGGTGAGCATCTACCATTGCATTACAATAAGTTGATTTTACTTCACCTTCTGTAAAAGCATTTAAAAAGAATTTGTTGTTGTTCAGCTAGATTTACTTTTTAACTGCTCAACAGTAATTTCTCCATTTTTATATTCAGCTACTAAAGCATCAAACATATCACTAAAAGTTTCATCATAAAGATTTTTCTGCCCAACTTTCAAACATTTGTATCACTCCATTTCCTTAAAGTATAATATTTTCAAAAATTTACTATATTCACAATTCAATTTATTAGTTAAGTACTACTTCACACTTCAATTTTATCATTCAATACTAATTTTGTCAACTTTCTATAATGAGAAAAATATTAACTAAAAATTGGTATTAAAATTGGCACAACTATTGATATGACAAGACCACTGTAAAATGAAATTATAGAGATCTCTGCTGAAGTACTTCTATTTATAATAGGTAGCACTGAGTCCATAGCTGTGGCTCCTGCAACAGAAACTGATTCTAATGCTCCCTACTTTTTTTGCAATAATAGGGATAAATATAATAGCTAATAGTTCTCTAAAAAAATATTTGATAAAAAGCTATTCCTCCTAATTCTACACTAACTTTTGATAGTTCTATAGCTGAGAAAAGAATACCATCCCATCCCAGCACTTACAGCTATTGTTTCTGGCATAGTAAGAGATAGAAAAAATTGAAGCCACTGCTCCTCCAGCTAGTGAAGATAAAATAGTGATAAAAGGTAGAAAATAAAAACTTTCTTATTTAATTTCTTTAAATCAGCTTATTATATTTTCATTTTTTTCCAATATCAATACCAATAAAAAAATAATAAAAAAATATAAACCAAATTGAATTACTAATCCTATATCAAACTCAAAGTGTGATTTTGTAAAAATATCCTAAAAAGCATTCCAATTATAACTGCACAAGAAACTGCTATCATTTTTTTATCACCCCAATAGAAAAAAATTTTCACAAATACTATAGAAAAATACTATAGCAAAAAAACTGATATTACCAATGCTTTTTATTCCTAATATATGTAAATTAGAAATTAATCTATCATCGGAACCTATTTTATAACCCCATTGCTCCTAATAAAAAAATAAAGTGATAAAGATTGTAAAAGAGAAATCTTTTTTTAATAATTTTCTCAGGAAATAATTTTTTTCTCACTAAAAAAATACAGCAAATAAAATTATACAGATATAAATAAAGAAATATCCAACATCATACCCACTCCTTAATTATAATATCATGACTATATTTTTATAGTAAAATTTTCAAAAAAATGTATAGCTTAAAAATATTATTATCTTTTATTTTAACTTTTAAATGTTTATTATTTATAAATAAAAAAATTGTATTAGTACAGTTTATTGATAAAAAGTTGACTATTATTTTGAATTGTTATATATTGTAGGTAACACTTAGATATCTTTAAAGGAGGTTTTTATGAAAAAAAGTTATTTGCGTCTGTTGTACTTGGTTTATCTTTGGTAAGCTCCCTAGTCTATGCTGATGAATGGAAGCCTTATGATAAAAAAATGGTAATGTACTTAGAACTGATAGAGATGCTACTGGTAAAAAAATGCCGTTGTTTCAACTGCAAGATATGAAGCTTCAAAGATAGGATTAGATATTTTTAGAAAAACGGTGGAAATGCAATAGATGCTGCTGTTGGTGTTGGATTTGCATTAGGTGTTTGTGAACCTCAATCTTCTGGAATAGGTGGAGGAGGTTTCATGATAGTTCGTTTTGCAAAAAAACTGGTGAAACAAAGTTTATCGACTTCCGTGAAATTGCTCCAAAAGGAGCTAATCCTGATATGTGGGATGTAGATAAAAAAAGGGGAAGTTATTTCTGATGATAAAAGAATTTGGTGGGAAATCAATAGGTGTTCCTGGTTCAGTTAAAGGTTTCCTATATGTTTTAGAAAAAAATATGGAAATTTAGATAGAAAAAAACTGTTATACAACCTGCTATTGACTTAGCAAACAATGGTTATAGAGTTTCTGCTATTATGAATATGGATATGAAAAAAATCAAATGAATAATATTTTAAAAATATCCAGCTACTGCTAAAAATATATTTAAAAAAATGGAAAAACCTTACAATGTTGGTGACCTACTAAAGAATCCTGATTTAGCAAAAAAACTATGGAAAAAAATTGTTAAAGATGGAGAAAAAAAGCTTTCTATGAAGGTGAAGTTGCTGAAGCTATTGTAAAAGCTACTGTTGCAGCTAAAGGAAAAATGACTTTAGAAGATTTAAAGAACTATAAGATAAAAAAATTTCAGATCCAGTTATGGGAACTTATAGAGGATATGAAATCTATACTGCTGCTCCTCCTTCATCAGGTGGTGCTCATATCATACAAATTTTAAATATTTTAGAAAACTATGATATGAAAAATATTCCTGCTGGTTCTGCTAGATATTACCACTTACTATCTGAAAGTATGAAAATGGCTTTTTGCTGATAGAGCAAAAATTTATGGGAGATACTGATTTCATAAAAAAATACCTTTAAATGGTGTTATCAATAAAGAATACGCTAAGACTTTAAAAAAATAAAAATAGATGAAACAAAATCTCAAGAATATACTGAAGGAGATCCTTGGAAATATGAATCTAATGAAACAACTCACTACTCTATCATAGATAAAGAGGGAAATATTGTTGCTGTTACATTTACAGTTAATGGTGTATTTGCTTCTGGAGTTGTTGCAGATGGAACTGGTATTCTTTTTAAATAATGAAATGGATGACTTTGATACTGGACATGACAAGGCAAATTCTATACAAGAATATAAAAAAACCTTTAAGCTCTATGTCACCAACTATTATTTTTAAAAGATGGTAAACCTGTTGCAAGCTTAGGAGGTCTTGGAGCTCAAAAAAATTATTACTGGTATAACTCAAGTTATAATACAAATGGTAGATTATGATAAAGACATACAAGAAGCTATTAATTTCCCAAGAATCCATGATGCCTATGGTGAATTAACTTATGAAGGTAGAATTGATAAAAAAATGTTATTGATCAACTTCAAAAAATGGGTCATAAAGTGAAAAAAATGGTGGAGAATGGTTAGAATATCCTTGTATTCAAGGAGTTACAATTAAAGATGGTGTACTAAGAGGTGGAGCTGATCCAAGAAGAGATGGAAAAAGCTTTTAGGGCTTCTAATCAATTATAAGTGTCCTAATACCTTTATAAAGCTATTACAAATTTAATTATAAATTTGTGATAGCTTTTTAAAATATTTTTATTTATTTTTAAGAATATAATTTACATTTTATAGAAAAAATGTTATAATTAAAGTGCAAATAAAAAGTGATAACAGAGGAGGGATAGTATGAGTGAAAAAGAAATTTATAGTGGTCCTAATTTCAGGTATCGGCCAGATAAAAACAATTTCACTGAAAAAGAAGGTTCCGAGTTCTTCTATTATGAAAGTGGACAGTTAAAGGCCGAGTATAATTACAAGAACGGAAAAACTTGATGGTTTTGCAAGAGAATATTATGAAAATGGGCAACTTATCGCTGAAGGTAACTACTCAAATGGTAAGTTAGAAGGTATTTCTAAAAATGTACTATGAAAGTGGTCAGTTAAGATCTGAAAACAGTTACAAAAAAACAATCTTCTTAATGGAATTTCTAAAACTTACTATGAAAAATGGTCAATTGAAAGAAGAAGTTAACTACAAGGATGGTCAAGTTGTACAAGAAAATTTAGAAACTGAATTAAAAGATTTCTGTAACATTGCTTATGAAGATGATAAATTAAAATTAGAATTTGATTAAAAAAACACAATAATAAATGTGTAAGTATAGTCAGCATATATAGAAATATGTATGTGAAATAGTGAATATAAACTATTTAATACTACTTGAATTGCTGGAAAACCCTAAAGCTAGTATAACTACAACATAATACCTACGTGAGAACATGGTATAAATGTGAAAGTGGCGAAAGCAGAAAAAATATACTAGATAACATATGGTTAAATCCTAAGTGTTGTAACAATGGGCAATCAGCCGCCAAGACCGAAAAGGTAAGGTTCAACGACTATTCCTTAACAGGAAGTACACCAAAGCTGGTGGAAGTGAGTAGACCCAAACAGTAAGGCTGTGGGATAAGATATAGTCTGTGCTTGTTAGAAATAACAAGAAGTTCAAGGCTAATCTCCTTAAATTTATTAAGGAGTGTATATGCCAAGAGAACTGCATAAGTGGTAGCGTACTTGTGTGAACAAAAAAACAGTTAAAAGCAAATTTATTTTTAGAAGCAATCTTATCAGAAATGAAGAATTATGTAAATTATACTCTGTTGACGGAAGATTAAAATTAGACGTTGTTTATACTAACCCTACAAAAAGAAAAAAAGAAAAAAAGGAACAGTTGCTGAAATAAATACTATTGATATAGAAACTTTTAATAATAATTCAATGGAAGTTGTTGGAAAGTATAAAAAAATACTGAAAATGCAACTGATATAAAAAGTAACTATTGTTCCAAATGATCAGATTGGTAATGAACAACAAGTTAATGTTGGAGCAAGTCCAGAAAAATGTTCAGAGATATAATGTTGAAGCTGATCCTGTTGTAGTTGCAAAGGATACTAGAAATGTTAAATTACCTTCAAAATGAACTATTTTCTTCAGTGGACTATGTTGTAGCATCAAAAGATTCAACACTTGAATCTAAGATAGAAAAACCTAAGAGACACAGTGTTAGAATAATGCCAATGGGAACTAGAAATACAGCTAAAAAAAGAAGAATCTATAAAAAGTTGGAGCTGTTCAAGAAAAAAAGTTGAAGCAGTTGTTGAAGAAAAAAATAAATCTACAACCTGAAACTCCTGTTGTAGAAACTACTAAAAACTAATAATGCTCCTAAAGATTATAGAGTAATTCCAGATCAACCTAAAGTTGAAAAAATGCAAGAAGAACCTGTAATAGAAAAAGAAGTTGTTACTTCTAATACAAATGTTCATTATGAAGAAGTATCTCCAAGAGGACAAAGAAAAAAATTCTTTCTTACTTCCTATCTTATTTATAGGTATTGGAATTCTATTAGGTGGTTTCCTTGGACTTAAGAGCTCTTTTTATGTTCAATGCTCCAAAAACTGTAGAAACTGCTCAAAACAAATAAGTAAAACTATAATAAAAATAGTGATGATAGATAATTTCTATCACCACTATTTTTTTATTTATAACTATTTCTTTTAAATTTTTTTCCATTTTTTTATTTTATCTTTGAATAAAATGATTTCTTTTTATATTTCTAGTCAACAAAAAAACTTTCTTGCCTCATCAAATTTATAAGCATAGTCTTTTTATATTATGTGCATCAGAACCTAAAGTAAAAAGTTTTTCCACCTTTTTTTAAATATTTTTCTATCATATAACTATATAGACTTTTCTTTTTATACTTATACATACTTTTAGTATTTACTTCAAAAGGCAATTTCTTTTTTTATTATAAGTTCAATAATTTTTATTTAAAAAAATTTACTTGCTAAACTATCAAAGTCTGTAACTGAAATATCAACTATCCTTATTCCATACTCAAAATGTGCTAAAACATTAAATTCTATTGAACTTTCTAAAGCTTGTATCATCTGTTCAAAGTATTCTTGAATTAAAAGCTTCTAGACTTATTAGTTTTTTTATTGACACACATATAATCATATAATCCATTTTGATGAATAGATAAAAGTTTTTAAATTAAAAATTTTTATCTTTTAAAAAAATCTTCTATTCTTTTTTTCAGAATTTGGAGTATAACCTATCTCTATTCCTGAAAAAAATTTATTTGAATATTTTTTTATTTAAGCTAGTTATTTCTTCAATATACTTTAAATATTCAATCGAACTATCTTCATAATTAATTATAGGATTAGCAAAATCTAAATGTTCTGTTGTTACAATGTCATTCTTATTAGAAACATTTATGTAATTTTCTAACTTTTCATTTGAATCAAAATGAAAAGTTTGAATGCACATGTTGATCAAACATTATAGATTATTTCTCCAATCAACTAGAATTTGATTTTCTTTATCTCCAATAAGTCCTGTTTCTTTTGCAAGTTCTAACAATACATCATAGTTTGTAAGAGTTGAGAAAGGTATCTTAGCTTCATCAAATTTTTCTTTTGCTTTATTTAGGTTATAACTAAATATAGCAATTACTCCTAAAACTTCTAATCCTTCTTCTTGTAAAGCTTGTGCAGCTAAAACTGAAGACTTTCCAGTTGAAATTAAATCTTCTATTACTACAACTTTTTTACCTTTTTCATATTTACCTTCTATTTGGTTAGTCTTTCCATGGTCTTTAGCAGAACCTCTAACATATAGCATAGGTAAGTCCATAATATCACTTATCCAAGCAGCATGAGGAATACCAGCAGTAGCTGTTCCAACTATATAGTCAACATTAGGATATAGTTCTTTAATCTTTTTAACAAAACCTTCTGCAATTTGCTTTTCTTATTTTAGGATATGACATAGTAAGTCTATTATCACAGTATATTGGTGATTTTATTCCAGAAGCCCAAGTAAACCAATTTTCTTTATCAACTCTTAATTCAACAGCTTTAATTTCTAACAATGCATTTATTATTTCTCTATCTAACATATTTATCCCCCATTTCAAACATATTTTTTTATAAGTCTATATCTTTCTTCTGGATTTTCATTTCCAGTTATTGATCTACCAACAACAATATAGCTTGCTCCATCTCTATTTGCATCTATTGGAGTAGCAACTCTTTTTTGGTCTCCTTTTGAATCTTCTGCTAATCTTATTCCAGGATTAATTATTATGAAGTCTTCTCCACTTTGTTCTCTAATTTTTCTTTGTTTCAAGAACAGAAGATACCACTCCATCAATTCCACTTTCTTTTTGCAAGTCTAGCATAGTTTAAAAACAGACTCTTCTATACTTGTTTGGATATTTTGTTCTTTTCTCATATCTTCTTCACTTGTAGAAGTAAGTTGAGTTATAGCTATAACCTTTGTATTTACTCCTGCTTCTGTCATAGCTCTTTTAGCTCCTTTTAGCATTTCAGAACCACCAGCCGCATGAACAGTTAAGATGTCAATATTAAATTTAGCTAAACCTTTAGCTGCTGAATAAACTGTATTTGGAATATCATGTAATTTTTAAATCTAAGAAAAATTTTATGCCCTCTTTTTTTGATTTCGTCTATTACCACTGGTCCATTTTGTAAATATAACTCCATTCCAACTTTTTACAAATAATTTTTTTCTTCTTTGAATTTATCTAAAAAAATTCTAAAGTTTTTTTCTAATGTTGGAAAAATCTAGTGCTATTATAACTTCTTTTTTTCATACGTCCTCCTATTTTTCTTAAACTGTTATTTTAAAAAAATATTTTTTTTACATTCTCATAGTTTACTCTGTCTTTTCCTTTCCACCAATGAAATGGATATGAAAAAAATATTGTCTTAAATCTCCAGAATCTCTTTCAAACATTGGAGTAAAAGCTATCCCAGAAACCTCTATGTTCTTTTTGCTTTCTAAAATTCCACATATTCCTAAAGTTTCCAGTAAGCCTGTAACTTCATCTTTATTTGAAGGAAATAATTTTTTTCTTTAGCTAATTCATTTCTTAACATAGTCGCTGTTTTTTTGTTTCATCAAAATTATCTACAAATGATAAAAATTTCCTTTAAAAATTTGATAATCTTCTTCTTTTGGAAATTTTTTTCTCCATATTTAGAAATTCAGATAAATAATAGTAAGGTTTTGCAATCTCACCCCAAATTCCTCCACTACAATATCTTAACCAATTAAAAAAATGTAGGAGTAATTTTTTTAGGGATTTTATATTCCTTTCCTCTATCATATTTAAGCCAGCTTCTAGCATAGATATATGAAGCTAAAATGTATCTATAGTCTAAATCTCTGGTTGAAAGACTATATAGAAAGGCATTAGATACTTCTTCTAAAGATATTTCTGTAAGCATTTTTTTCAAGATTATCAATAAATTCCTTTTTCCGTAACAGGTATATCTTCTCTAAGTAAGTCCATTTCTTTTATATATTCTACTTCCTCATGATTTAAACTTGATTTATTTTTCCATATATTTTTAAAAAAATAATCTTTTTAGCTTTTTTTATCTATCATATTTCACCCTTCAAAATTTTTTTACTATTTCTAACTTTTTAATATTCTATATTATTTTTTTCTAAATATTCCTCATAAGATTTGTATTTATCTTTTGTTATCTAAGAAATCAAACCAAGCATTATAGTAAATTCTACACTCTTCTATGTATTCTTTATTATCTTTTTCCTAATTTTTTTGATAATTCTAAAAAGTCATCTAAATCAGCTAAAAGCTTCTGCTTTTTGCATCTTTTTTTCTGAACTAGCTTTTATCAAGTAAAAAGTCCCCAAGGCATTTCATGTATAGAAAAAAATCTATATAATTTGATAATATTGCATATTTTTTTGCTTTATAGCTGGCAAATAATCTGGTTCTTTTTTTCTAAAAGTTTATTTATTAAATTAATTTTGTCACCAAATTCATCATAAAGTAAGTTAAAAAAATTTTTAGATAATAGTCATTTTCATCTTTATCTCCAATTAAAAAAATTTTTATAGCAAAAGGTTCCACCATTATCTATATCTTTTTTTTATTACTTTTTAAAAAAATTTTTCCAATAAATTGTGAAGATACATCAATTTTATCTATATATGAGCTAATAAAAATCTTTGAATTCATCAGTGCTTATTTCATCTTGATAATTTCTTTTTTTCATATTCTTGTAGTAACTTATATCTTTCTTTTCTTTCTTCTCTTGTTAAATACTTATCTTTTGGATATTTTTTTCAAAGATATCTAAATACTCTTTAAAGATTAGTTTCATTTAAATGCTCTTCCTTTTTAAATCTAGAATATGATTAACTCCTAATTTATCTAAGGCTGATTCTAAATTGTCTATTATCTTAGGACAAACAAAAGGATCTGTAAAGTTTGCAGTTCCTACTGCAACAGCACTTGCTCCTGCTGAGATAAAAATCTATTACATCCCATTCATCCATAACTCCACCCATACCAATTATTGGAATATTAACTGCTTGTGCAACTTGATACACCATTCTAATTGCCACAGGCTTTATAGCAGGTCCTGATAAACCACCAGTTGTATTAGCTATTATTGGCTTTCCTGTTTTTCTATCAAGAACTATACCTACTAAAGTGTTTATCATTGTAAGTCCGTCTGCTCCAGCTGCTTCAACTGCTTTTTGCCATTGCAACTATATCTGTTACATTAGGAGATAGTTTTTACATAGACAGGAACAGATGAAACAGCCTTTACTTTTTTTCAGTTAGGGTTTCTTGCTACATCTGGATCTGTTCCAAACTGTATACCTCCATGCTTAACATTAGGGACAAGATATATTAAGTTCTAAAAGCCTTAACATTAGGAGATTTTGAAATTTCTATCTGCTACATATACATAGTCTTCTATGTCGCTCCCCGCAACATTTGCTATTATTGGAACATCATAAGCTTCTAATTTCTTTAATTGATTAGATATTATTTCATCAACTCCTGGATTTTTGTAAACCTATTGCATTAAGCATTCCACTTGAAGTTTCTGCTACTCTTGGTGTTGGGTTTCCAAATCTTGGTTCTTTTGTTGCTGCCTTTATCATAATTGCACCTAATTTTTGAAATATCATAAAGTTCTGCATATTCTATTCCAAAAGCAAAGCAACCAGAGGCTGGCATAATTGGATTTTTTTCAAATCCAAGCCTGGAATTTGTACTCTTAATCTTTCACTCATTTTATCTCCTATTATTCAATCTCAACGTCACTAGCTAAATAAACTGGTCCATCGTAGCAAACTCTTGTGTACTCAACCTTCTTCTCATCATAAGCAATTATATCTTTATCTTTTTTTCTTTTTCTTACAAACACAAGCATAACAAGCACCTATTCCACAAGCCATCCTATTTTCAAGAGAAACATAACCATCTTCTCCAACTGTACTTATCAATGCTTTTAACATTGGTACAGGTCCACAACTATAGTATTTATCAAAGACTAAATTGTTTTTCCGCTTGAAGTTTTTTTATAACATCTGTTACAAAAACCTTTTTGTTCCTACACTTCCATCAACTGTTGAAACATAGGCTTTCTCCAAACTTTTTAAATTCTTCTTCATAGAAAAACTTCATCTTTTTGTATTAAATCCTAATATAGCTATAGTTTTTTTATTCCTCTTTGATTAAATTGTTTAGCTAGTTCATATAGAGGAGGAACACCTATTCCCCCTCCAACTAAAAGTGCAGTTTGCCCTTTTTTTCAATGAAAAGAACATCATAGCCTCTACCTAAAAGGTCCCATTATATCTATTTCACTTCCTTTTTGATATCAGCCATAAATTTAGTACCTTCTCCAACTATTCTATATATTATAGTTACTAAATTTTCTCCTCTATCAATTTCAGAAATTGAAATAGGTCTTCTTAGCATATATTCTCTCCCGTCACCTATTCTAATATTTACGAATTGACCAGGAGTTCTACATTCTTTTACAAAAATTTCCTTTTATTTTCATTTTTATATGTATCTTTTGCTATTTGTACATTTTCCTCAACTGTACAATCTTCCATTTTCATAAATATCTCTCCTATCTGTTTCCTTAATTCTTTATATAAGTCAAAAAAATAATTAAATTATAATTTTAATAAATTTTCTTTGAAAGTATCATTATTTTTATTTTTAAATAGGATTACTGCGACGTCCTATAATGTTGAAAGAGCCTTTGTGGAGCTCTAGAAACATTATAGGCTAGCAAGTAATCATTATATATAACTTGAAATTATTATAGAATTTTTTTCAAAGAAAATTTAAAGACCTACTCAGTAACGAATTATTTTTGACTTATAAACTTTGTACTCTGAAAGACATTGATTCAATAACTCTTAATAGTGCATTTGCAGTATCAAGTGATGTGAAAACAAATTACTCCATGTTCAGTAGCTTTTTCTTCTAATTTTAAATCCATCTTTTTTTCACTAGATTTTACCTTTTGTTGTAGTATTTATTACTATATCTACATCTCCATTTTGTATTGCATCTAAAACACTGTAATCTGAGTTATCTATTTTTTTCCAACCTTTTTAACTTTTTAATCCATGTCCTTCAAAAATATGTTCCTGTTCCTTCTGTTGCTACAATTGAGAATCCTACATCAGAGAAATCCTTTTTGCAAGATTTAATGCAGCTTCTTTATTTTTTTATCATCTATAGTAAATAGTACTCTACCATAGTCTTTTAATTTTTTTACTCCAGCAGCAGTAAGTCCTTTATATAGTGCTTTTTCTAAATTTATATCTGTTCCTATAACTTCTCCTGTTGATTTCATTTCAGGTCCTAATGTTGTGTCAACATTTCTTTTAATTTTTGGAAACTGAATACAGGTACTTTTTACAGATACAAAGTTTCCTACATCTGCAATATCTTTTGTAAACCCTAAATCTCTTAACTTTTTACCTAAGATACATTGCATAGCTATATTTTGCAACAGGAACTCCTGTAACCTTACTTAAGAATGGTACTGTTCTTGAAGCTCTTGGGATTAACTTCAAGTACATAAATTTCTCCCTTACTTACAACATATTGAATATTGATAAGTCCTTTAACTTTTAATCCACTAGCTAATTTTTTTGTATAGTCTATCAAAGTTTCAATTTCATTTTTGAGATAAACTTTGAGGAGGATATATTGAGATAGAGTCTCCACTGTGCACTCCTGCTCTTTCAATATGTTCCATTATTCCAGGTATAAAAGTATTTTTCTCCATCAGATATAGCATCAACTTCTATTTCCTTACCTATCAAATATCTATCGATTAATACTGGATGTTCAGGATTTATATGTACTGCTTTTTTTCCATATATTTCTTTAAATCTTCATCATTGTATACTATTTCCATAGCTCTACCACCAAGTACATAAGATGGTCTTACTAATACAGGGATACCCTATTTCATTTGCATTCTTTAATGCAGTTTCTACATCAAATGCTGTTTTTTTCCTAATGGTTGTGGAATTTTTTTAATTCTATAAGTAATTTTTCAAATCTATCTCTATCTTCAGCTGTATCTATTGAATCAAGAGAACTTCCTAAAATTTGTATTCCATTTTTAACTAATTTATCTAGCTAAGTTAATTGCAGTTTGTCCACCAAATTGTACAACTACTCCAAGTGGTTTTTCTAAATCTAAGATTTCCATAACATCTTCTTGTGTTAAAGGTTCAAAATATAGTTTATCTGAGATTGAGAAATCTGTTGATACAGTTTCAGGGTTGTTATTTATTACGATTGCTTCATAACCTAATTTTTTTATAGCCATAATAGCATGTACTGTTGCATAGTCAAATTCTATTCCTTGCCCTATTCTTATAGGGTCCTGAACCAAGAACAACTATTTTTTTCTTTTTCACTTCTTGTTGATTCATTTTCAAATTCATAAGTTGAATAGAAATATGGAGTGTTTGAATCAAATTCAGCAGCACAAGTATCAACCATTTTATATACAGGTCTTATGTTATGTTTATGTCTTAATTCTGTTATTTCTGGCTCAGTCATTTCCCATCTATGAGCTATAACTCTATCTGAGAAACCAAAAGTTTTAACTTTTCTTAAAAAGTTCTATATTTCCTTTGTTATCTTTTTAATAGATGTTCTAAATCTATTATATTCTTCATTTTATTTAAGAAGAATAAATCTATTTTTTTGTATATTCATGAATTTCTTCTATACTTACATCTCTTCTTAGTGCTTCACCTATAAAGAATAATCTTTCATCTCCAGCTAATTTAATTCTTTTTAATTATCTTTTCTAATGAGAATTCTTCTCCATTAGGTAAACCTAAATGATGTACTCCATATTCAAGTGATCTTATAGCTTTAAGTAAAGATTCTTCTAAAGTTCTACCTATTGCCATAACTTCCCCTGTCGCTTTCATTTGAGTTCCTAAATATCTATCCCCATCTCCAAATTTATCGAATGGGAATCTTGGAATTTTTTTGTTACAACATAGTCTATTGCTGGTTCAAAACAAGCATAAGATGAGTTAGTAACTGGGTTTATAATTTCATCTAAAGTCATTCCAACAGCTATTTTTGCAGCTATTTTTGCTATTGGATAACCTGTTGCTTTAGAGGCAAGTGCTGATGAACGAGAAACTCTTGGGTTTACTTCAATTATATAGTATTTGAAAGAGTTAGGATCAAGTGCTATTTGCACATTACATCCACCTTCAATTTTTTTAATGCTCTTATGATTTTTTTAAAAGAAACATCTCTTAACATATGATTTTCTCTATCAGTCAATGTTAAACAAGGTGCAACAACTATTGAGTCTCCTGTATGTATTCCAACAGGATCTATATTTTCCATATTACATACAACTATTGCAGTGTCATTGCTATCTCTCATAACTTCATATTCTATTTCTTTGTATCCTGCTATTGATTTTTCAAGCAAACATTGATGAACTGGTGAATAGTTTAATCCATTTGGTACAATTTCTTGTAAATCTTCATCATTGTAACAAATTCCTCCCCCTGTTCCTCCCATTGTAAATGCAGGTCTTACTATAACAGGATAACCTATTTCTTTTATAAATTTTTCTGCTTCTTCCAATGTATGAACTATTGCAGAGTCAGGTACAGGTTCATTTAATTCATTCATTAAGTCTCTAAATAATTCTCTATCTTCAGCTTGTTTTATTGAAGATAATTTTGTACCTAGAATTTCAACTCCACATTCATCTAAAACTCCACTTTCATGTAGGCTAACTGCTAAGTTTAAAGCAACTTGTCCTCCTAATGTAGGTAAAAGTGCATCAGGTCTTTCTTTTTCTTATAATTTTTGATAAAAAAATTCAACAGTTAATGGTTCTATATATACTTTATCTGCAATCTCTTTATCTGTCATTATTGTTGCAGGGTTTGAGTTTACAAGTATTACTTCATATCCTTCTTCTCTTAAAGATAGACAAAGCTTGTGTTCCTGCATAGTCAAACTCAGCAGCTTGTCCTATTATTATTGGTCCTGAACCTATTACAAGTATGGTTTTTTTATATCTTTTCTTTTTGGCATTATTCTCACTCCTATTATTATATATAGTAAAAAAACAGTTCGTTACTAGCCAAATTTCTTAACGGAGAAAAAAATTAAGAATTCACTGCAAATTCGCTAAACTCACTTCGTTCAAACACAGCGACATTTGCTCGGTTCATTCTATTTAATTTTTATCCTAAAAATTTGGAATGTAACTCTCATGTTTTTACTAATTTAATATTTAAAAATAATTATAAATTTTTTTGTCTATGTTCTTTATAAATTCATCAAATAAATAACTTGTATCATGTGGTCCAGCTGCTGCTTCTGGGATGGAATTGTACAGTGAACACAGGATATTTTTTTATGTCTTACACCTTCACAACTTCTATCATTTTATTGCAATATGAGTAAGTTCTAAATCTGTATCTTTTAATGAATCTATATCAACAGCATAACCATGGTTTTTGAGATGTTATATCAACTCTGCCAGTTAAGATATTTTTTTAACAGGGTGATTTCCTCCTCTATGTCCAAATTTTTAATTTATATGTTTTTTTGCTCCACAAGCAAGAGAAACTAATTGATGTCCCATACAAATACCAAAAAAATAGTTATCTTGCCAATAATTCCTTTTTATCATTTCAATACTTTCTTTTTGCATCTTCTGGGTCTCCAGGTCCATTTGTAAGCATTACTCCATCTGGTTCCAATCTTAAAAACTTCTTCAGCAGTTGTATTATAAGGAACTACTATTACATCACAACCTCTTGACACTAATTCTCTAACTATACCAATTTTCATTCCTAAATCAACTAGAACTACTCTTCTACCTCTACCTAAAGCAGGAGATATAGATTTTGATGAAACTTGTTCTATTTGGTTAGTAGGTAAAACTGTTTTCTTTAATTCAGCTACAACTTTATCAACATTTTTTTGTCTATTGAAACAAGGCAACCTTTTTACAACTCCCTTTTGAACGAAGTTTTTCTTGTCAATGCTCTTGTGTCTATACCATAAATTCCTGGTATTCCAAATTCTTTTTAAAAGCCTCATCAAGAGTTTTTTCACTTCTGAAATTTGAAGGTGTTGTACACACTTCTTTAACTATCATTCCTTTTATACAAGGTTTCATTGATTCAAAGTCATCACGATTTATCCCATAGTTTCCTATAAGTGGATATGTCAATGTAACTATTTGACCATTGTACGAAGGGTCTGATAAAAATTTCTTGATATCCTGTCATTGAAGTGTTAAAAACTACTTCTCCTACATTTTCTACATCAGCTCCAAAGGCATAACCTTTATAGACAGTTCCATCTTCTAAAAATTAATTGTCTGTTGTACATAGCATTTCTCCTTTATTATAATAAATTAATTTCTTCTTTATTCACATAAGCAACTTTTTCCATTGCTTATAGTTAAAACTAGTATTCCACTTACTTTTTCATTAGCATAAGGTGTGTTCTTTCCTTTGCTTAAAAAAATTCTTCAGGATTAATTGTCATTTCTTTTTCTAAATCTATTACAACTATATCTGCAAAAGAATTTTCTTCTAATTTTTCCATAAGGTAAGTTAAATATTTTTAGCAACATTTTCTGACATCAACTTAACTAACATTTCTAGTGAGAATATATCAGTCTTAACAAACTTTGTATAAAGTTGTGCAAAAAGCTGTTTCTGAACCAACTATACCAAATGAAGATTTTTTTCTATTCCTCTAACTTTTTTTCTTCCATAGTATGTGGTGCATGGTCAGTTGCAATAATATCTATTGTTCCATCTAAGATTCCTGCTATTAAAAGCATTTCTATCTTCTCTTCCTCTTAAAGGAGGATTCATCTTCCACATTCCATTATCTTCTTTTATATCTTCATCACAACTCAATAAGTGGTGTGGTGTAACTTCACAAGTTACTCTTATATTATTTTTCTTCCCTTCTCTTACTGCTCTAACTGATTCCTTAGCAGATATATGGCATACATGATAGTGACAATCTGCTGCTTCAGCTAAAAGTATATCTCTTGCTATTTGAGTTGATTCACAGATTGAAGGTATTCCTTTTATTCCAAGTTCTGCACTTCTTTTTCCTTCATGCATTCCACCACCTCTTATAAGAGAATTATCCTCACAATGTGCAACTATTGCTTTATTTAATTTAGAACCCATGAGCATTGCTTCATACATAACATTAGCACTTTGAACTCCTCTACCATCATCAGTAAAGGCAAATACTTTATCTACTATATCTTCCATATCTGAAAGCTCTCTACCATATTCTTCCTTTGTTATTGCCCCATAAGGTATTGCTCTAATTACAGAGTCTTTTTCTATAATTTCTAATTGCTTATTTAAAGTTTCAAGGCTATCAGGAACAGGGTTTAAGTTAGGCATAGTCATAACTGTTGTAAATCCTCCTCTTGCTGCTGCTCTTGAAGCTGTATAGACAGTTTCTTTTTTAGAAAATCCTGGTTCTCTCCAGTGAACATGGGCATCTATGAAACCTGCTGTTACAAATTTATTTTTTTAACATCTATTGTATTTTCATCTGCAATATCTATGTTTTTCTGAAATTTTTTTTCAATTCTATCATCTTTTATTAAAATATCTACTTTTTCAAATTTACCATTCTTTAAAAATTTTACAATTTTTTTAATAACATAAAACCTACCTTTCCTACATCTTATTTTTTTCAATTATATATTCAAGTATTGCTTGTCTCATAAACATTCCATTTTTCATTTGTTCAAATATACGAGATTTTTCACTTTCAACTAAACTATCTGCTATTTCTACATCTCTATTTACAGGAGCTGGGTGCATTATAATTGCTCCTTCTTTTTAATTTCTTGTATCTTTCTTCTGTTAATCCATAGTTTTTTTATGATAATTTTTCTTTTTGAGAACTCAGATTTTTTTCTTTATTGTCTGTATGTCTTTCATGTTGAACTCTTAAAAAGCATACAAATATCTACTTTATCTATTACGTCATCAAAGTTTACAAATTCTCCTAGAGTTTCATCTTTCCAAATTTCAGGTGCTACAAAGCTAACCTTTGCCCCTAATCTTGTAAGGGCTTTTTTTATTACTTCTTGCTACTCTTGAGTTTTTTTATATCTCCAGCAATTATTATATCCAAACCTTCAAACTTACCATAAGTTTTCATATATAGTCATAATATCTAAAAGACATTGCGAAGGATGTTCACCACTTCCATCTCCACCATTTATCACAGGGATTTTTAAATTTTTCTAATTGCTTATAGTACTCATTTTCTGAATGTCTGATAACCAACATATCAATTCCTATCATCTCTAATGTTTTACATGTATCATAAAGAGTTTCTCCCTTTTTGAACAGATGAAGTTGATACTTCAAAAATCAATAACATTTAGATTTAATTTCTTTTTCAGCTACTTCAAAACTTTTCTTTGTACGAGTAGAATTTTTCAAAAAAATAAGTTCGCTACAAACAAATCTTTTCTTTTCTTATTTTTCTGCTCCTTTTTTTCAAGTCTAAAAGCTCTTTTAACTAAAGATAGTATTTCCTCATTTGTTAAGTCTTCCATAGACAACAAACTTTTTCATAAAAAAACCTCCCAAATAGTTCTTACACTATTTAGAAGGTCACAAATTAAAAATTATAGGACATTCTAAATAGGTAAGTTATAAATATCTACAATATTACAACTTCTTCCTTTCCATCTATTTCTTTCAAATATACCTCTATATTTTTCAGAATGAGATGTTGGAATATTCTTCCCTATAAAATCTGCCCTTATTGGTAATTCACGGTGTCCTCTGTCAATTAAAGCATGCGAGTTGAATTTTTAGCTGGTCTTGACTTACTAAGAATCGCATCAAGTCCTGCTCTTATAGTTCTTCCTGTATATAATACATCATCAACCATAACAACAACTTTCCCTGTTAAATTAGATTTAAATTCTGTATCTTTTATATCTAAATCAAAATTTTTTTCTATCAATATCATCTCTATAGTATGTGATATCAATAGTTTCTAATGGAATATCCACATTTTCAAGTTCCATCAATTTTTTTCTTTAATTCTTTCTGCTAGAATATCTCCTCTATTTTTTTATCCCAACTAAAAACAATATTGTCCACTGTTTTATTTCTTTCGATAATTTCATAAGATATTCTTGTTATTGATCTTTGTATGCCATTTTCATCTAATAAAATTTTTCATTTTTACCTCACAAGTATTTTTAATAAAAAAACCTAAAAACCAAAGGCTTTAGGCAAACATACAAAATACAGACTAAAAAAATTAGCCTTTCTCACACCCTTGTTAGCCTCTCTGGACTCTCTTAAAAGGAAATATATTTAATTTTCATTTATTCTATAATAAATCTGGGCTTTTGTCAATAGAAAGATAAAAGAGTTGGGATTAATTTTTTTATTTTTTTCCTTGAAAATATTAAAAAAATATGTTAGACTTTTTATACTAGTAAAAACTAAATAATATTTTTTTTAAAGGAGAGGATTTTTATGAAAAAGTTTTTTTATGCTTGTTTGTTTTATTAAGTTTTAGTATTTTTTTGCTGGAATAACTACTGATGGAAAAGCCACATTTTGATAAAAATGGTAGGAAGAAAAAAATTGACTATCCTGATAGTGCTGATAGTTTTTAAAAATTGTTAAAAAAAGGAAATTCATACAAACTTATATACTATGGTTATGATCCAGAAACTCAAAAAAATCATCAACAGAAACATCTACTTTAAAAAGTATACAAAAAAACATATATTTGATAGATAAGAATGGTATTGTCTATGGATATGACACTGCTAAAAAAAGAAAGTAGCTTTCTTAAGAGAGAATTTAGAAGTAATTTATTACGAAGGTCAATAAACTAAAGGGTGCAGAATTAACTGCACCCTTTTTATTCAACTAAAATATTTTCTCAAGAAATTCTTTAATCTTATTTTTTTACTTCTACAGCTTTTTTTAGGATTTCCATTGGCTGTAATTGAAATTTGAATATCATCATTTGAAAGAATACTCATAAATCTAAGATTCATATTATCTCGAGATGTGATATTATTTACTAAAATATTTTTTTATTCATACATAATTTTGATATTTTATCATTTAACTCTTTATTATCTGTTGCTGACACAACCAAAAAAAGTTCCTTCTAAAAAATTTTTTTCTTCAAATTCTTGATTTTTTTAATATTTTAATTTTATTTTTCTTTTTCTAATTCTAAAAATTCTTCTTCTGAAACTTCTTTAGTAATAACTGTGATATTACAATTATAGTCCAAAAGAGTTTTTCACTTTTTCTTAAAGCAATTTTTTTCCAGCACCAATTACCAAAAATATTTTTTTATTATTAAGATCTATTGAAACAGGAAAAAAACTTATTTGGCATTTTTTTCACCTATTTTTTTAAATGCCATTTCCATTACTTCAAGTGTTTTATCAAGTTCTTTCTTTGTATGAGCTATAGATAAGAAATGAGCTTCAAACTGTGATGGTGGAACAACTATTCCATTATCCAGCATAGTATTAAAATATATAGAAATTTTCTGTATTAGCTTTTAATGAATCTTCAAGATTTTTCAACTTTTTCTAAATCAACAAAGAAAAATTGTGAAAAAGAGATCCCATTGAGTTTACACAAACATCTACTCCATATTTTTTTCAGCTAATTTTTTTCTATATTATCCACTAAATAATTTGTATTCTCTGCTAATTCTTTATAGATATTTGGATTTTTCTTTTTAAATAGCTTATAGTTACAAAACCAGCTTTTTGATGCTATTGGATTTCCTGATAGAGTTCCTGCATGATAAACTCTTCCCACTGGAGCAACTAAATCCATAATTTCTCTTTTTTTCCACCAAAAGCACCAACAGGATAACCTCCACCGATTATCTTTCCTAAAGTTGTTAAATCTGGAGTTATTTCAAAGAATTCTTGAGCTCCACCTAAAGCTAATCTAAATCCTGATATAACTTCATCAAATATTAAAAATAGTCTTAGTTTCTTCTGTTATTCTTCTTAAACCTTGTAAAAAAACTCTTTATGAGTTTCTATAAGTCCCATATTTGCTGGAATAGGTTCAACAATTACACAAGCTATTTCTTCACTTCTTAAAAAGATTTTCAACCTTTTCTAAATCTCCAAACCCTAAAGTTAGTGTATCTTTTTAACACTCCATCTGTTATACCATTACTATCTTGATATCCATCTGTTAATAATCCTGACCCTGATTTTACAAGTAAAGCATCAGAATGCCCATGATAACAACCTTCAAATTTTAAAATCTTATTTCTTCCAGTATAGGCTCTTGCTAATCTTACTGCTGACATCGTAGCTTCTGTTCCTGAAGTAGTAAGTCTTAATTTTTTTCAATAGAAGGAACTATCTCTACTATAAGTTGTGCTAAATCAACTTCATATTTTGTTGGTAGTCCATAAGAACTTCCATTTTCAATTATTTTTTTCACTTCTTCTATAACTTTTGGATGGTTATGACCTAAAATTAAAGGTCCCCATGAACAAATATAGTCTATATATTCATTATCATCTTCATCATATATCTTAGCACCTTGCCCTTTTTTTACAAAAAAATAGGTGCTTCTCTATTTACTGATTTAAAAGCTCTAACTGGACTATTAACTCCACCTGGAATTAAGTTAAGTGCTTTTTTTATAGATCAATTGAATTTTTTTAAATACCATGATATCTCTCCTTTTTTTATTTTTTTATAATACATACATCATATATATTTATTTTATTAAAGTCAAGTTTAGTTCTTTTTAGTGTGTGAAAAGGAAAGTAAAATTGAAAAGGGGCTGTTGCAAATTGATGATTTTTATCATTAATTTGTGATAGCCTTTTTCTTTCTTAATAAAAATAGAAATCTTTTAGAATCCTATCCTATTTCAAGTTTTATTTTTGATTTTTTTGGGCGAACTTAACACAAGTCCATTATTTTTTTCTTTTTTTAAGCTATTTTTTTAATGGATGCAATATTACTCCTTGCTTTTTTTCTAATTAATTTTGCAAGACATCTATTAAAAATTATAGGCTATACAAAAATAGTCCTATTTCTCTCTTTGCGCTCTCTTTTCCTCTAACTTTTAATTTGCGCAATTTCATATCTTCTTTTAATACTGCAAAAAGCTCCTTCTACTTGAATACTCCTATTCATTCTTAATTGTTTTCCAAATTCACTTTCTATATTATCTTTTGATTCTTTTTGATAATTTTCTGAATTTATAATTGTATCTGACTTTCTTTTTCTGTTTCTGGATTTTTTTAAAAATATATTGACTTTTTTTATCTTTTGAATAGTAGAGAAACTCTAATTCTAATCCATCTTTCCTAAATAGTCTATTTTCTCTTTCATCATAATCTAAATTCTCTACTCTATTCAAATCTTTTTATACTTTCTTGTCTTTGAATTCTCATAATATATTGGTTTTTATGTATGATACATAATTGTTATTTTCTAAATACTCATAGTTAGGAAAAACTTTCATAACCAGCATCAGCTACAACATTGACAATTTCAATATTTTGAGACTTAATTTTTGTCAAGAAATGGAATTAAAGTTTTAGAGTCTGAAGGATTATGAAAAAAATTTCATAAGAAGCTATATATTCGCTAATAACTCCAATTTGAAGATTATATCCAGGCTTTAATTGACCGTTGCGCATGTAATCTTCTTTCATTCTCATAAATGTCGCATCATTATCTGTTTTTGAAAAAAACTATTTCTTTCACCTAAAATCTCCAAATAGTTAGTGTATTTTTTTAAATCTTTCAATATATGATTCTGCTTTTTTTCTAACAATATTTGTTCTTTTTTTCTTTTTTTACCTTTACCTCGAACCTTTTGAATTTTTTTAAATTTTTTTAAATATGAAAAAAACATCAAAAATATTATCCAAATCTTTATTAAAGTATTCGTTGAATTCATCAATTAATTCTAATATATTCTCTTCAAGTCTTTCTTTATATTTTTAAAGTGGATTTCTTCCAGACAAAACTATATTTATTAGCATAAGCTTCTATTTTAGTACCATCAATGTAAATAGTTTCAGTAGAAATTTCACTTAATTTAAAAAAAGTTTATCTACAAATTGAGTGAACAACTCATGGATAACATCAGTAGCTTTTTGAAAGAAAGCGCGCAATAGTTGAATAATCAGGTATATTAGGTGAATTTAATAAATATTGAGCTCTTTGGCTATCTTTACAAAGATACTCAATACCTCTAGTAGAATATATTCCTCTTGAATAAGCATAGATAATTACGGCAAACATATTAACAGGATGTACCTTAGTTTTTGTTAGGAAATACTTGCATTAAATTAGAAAAATCCATTTCCTCCAGAATGGCGCTAAGTAGTCTAACAGGATCATCTTTATCAATATCTTTATTGATGTAAAAAAAGTTTATCTTGAAAAAAAGTAAAAAAATTTGTTATTATTAATTGGTTTTTATCATAAGTATATTATATTAAATTTTTGAAGAAAAATTTCTAAAAAAATTTATGTAATATACTTTTTTTAAATTTAAAAAGATGCTAAACTACAAAAAAATGTTTTTTTAGCATCTTTTTTTCTTTTTTGGGACTCAACTATTTAATTTGCAACAGCCCCTTATTAGTTAATTAATTAGATTTATCAACTCTTTTTGGAATCATACAAGTACTATCTTTGAATTAATCTAAATTCAACTCTTCTATTTTTGTAATCTTCCTTCTGGTGTTTCATTAGTTGCCACTGGGTATTCTTCTCCCTTAGCTTCTATTCCAACTATTCTATCTTCAGGTAATCCAAATTCTATTAACTTAGCTTTTTACAGCTTCTGCTCTTCTTCTTGAAAGTCCTATATTATATTGGTTTGCTTCCTACAGAGTCTGTATGTCCTTCTATTGTTAATTCATAGTTGTTTTGTTCGATGAAATCTTTTAAGTTGTTTAACATTTCAAAATATTGAGGTTTAACCACTGATTTATCAAAAATCAAAGTTTAGCGCTCTTTCATCTAATACTATTGTCATTTCTTTTTGGTGCTTCTATATTAGTTATATCCATGTTCTTTATTTCTAATGCATTTATTCTTATTGTATTTTCACGCATTTGTGTTGTTGTTAACCCTTGGACTGCTAATGCTGGTAGAGAAAAATACTAATAATAGTAACAATGTTATTATTGTTGTTGTGCTCTTTCTCTTTTGCCATTTTTCAGCCTCCTTTTCCAATGATAAGTATTCTTCTGTATACTCAACTTTTCCTTCTTCTACTAATTTATCTATATTTTTCTGATGGTTTTACTGCTTTATTATTTGCTAAATAAGCTTCTATATTATCTAATCTTGCTGTATTATAGTTTACTACCTTTTTGATCTGTACATGCTACTAATGATAAAACTCCTAATATTAACGCTAATTTTTTTTCATATTTTCCTATTCTCCTTTTTTTATTAATAAGTTACTCTTCTTTCAAGTTCCCCAACATTCTTTTCTAAATTATCAAGCATTTCATTTGTCTTATTGTAGTTTTTCTATTTTTGCATTTATTTCTAGCATTCTCTTCTTAATTCTTTTGTACTTCTAAATCCATTTTTTTCTGATTCAGTCATATTTTTTTCTTGCTTTTTTTAGGTACTACTACCTCTTCTTGCGCTACTGCTACTTCACCTTCTACAACTGTTCCATCTACAGTTTCTGTAGTTTGATTTACTATTTCTTGAGCTGATTGTGCCCTTCTTCAGCTTGTCTTTTTAGCTGCTTCTTCTGCAGCTCTTTCTGCTTCTTTTTTTCTCTTTCTTTTTGCGCTTTTTCATATTCTTTTAGTAATCTTTTCTTTTGCTTCATCGTCACTTTCTTCAGCATAAGAAAATGAACCCACTAAAAGTAATCCTAGTAGTGCTGTTAACATTAATTTATTTTTTTCATCTATATTCCCCTATTATTGTTGTACAGGTTCTACTACTGGAGCTGCTTCTTCTATAGCTTCAGTTGTTTTTATATCTTCATCCATTATTTGATAATATCCTGCTACTTCTGCTTCTTCTCTTGCAACACTTCTTACTACTCTTTCATAGAAATCTAATTTTTCTAGAGCTTCTTTTCTTGTTGCTTCTAATTTTTCTGCTCCTGTTTTTGGCTTAGCTTTTTCTGCTTTCTTTGCCTTTATCATCGCTTCTATTTCTGCTAATGAGCTTGCTTCAGATGTTGTTATTCCCAACTCTTTTGCTTCTTGTTGTAATTTAAGAGTTTCTGCATCTTCTTTCTTTATTTTATTTCTCATTCCATCTAAGATATCCATTGCTTCTTGTTCATCTTGAGCATTTAAACCTTCGGTTACTACTACAGCTGCTACTGGAGCTTCTACAACTTCTACACTTTCTACAACTTGAGCTTTAGCTTGTTCTTCAGCAAGTCTAGCTTGTTCTTCAGCCTCTTTTCTTGCTTTTTCTTCTGCTTCTTTAGCTAATTTTTGCCTTTTGCTTTTTCTGCTTTTTTTCAATTTCTGCTCTCTTTTTATTTAATATTGCCATTGCATCATCTTCTGCATAAGCTATTGATGATAGTACGCATAAAAAAATAGAATAGTTTTTTTAGAAACTTTTTCATAATTCCCTCCCAGTTATTTTTAAAAACTTCTAGTAATTTTTGTTAGTTCTACGATTTGTTGTTCTTTGTCTGCGATTTTTTTGTTCTAACTTGTTGTAGTATTCATCAAATCTTTTTTTAATAATTTCTTATATTCATCTCTATGCCATCTTATTTTTTTGAATCTTCTTTCAACTTAGCATAAAGTTCTTCCTTTCCTAATTGTTTTTTTCTTTTAATTCTTTTACTTCATTTTCAAGATTTGCCTTTTTCTTGAATGAATTCTTCTTTTCTTTCAGCTTCTTTTTTTGCATTAAAGCTTGATACTCTGCTTCTATGTTTCTTACTTCAGTGATTACCTCTTGAGCTACTGTATCTGTTACCTCTGCTGAATAAGATAATGATCCTAGTGCTAACATTGTAGCTAATAAATATTTAATTTTCATGATTCCCCTTTACATCTAGTAAAAAAATTAATAAAATTTATCTCAGTCTAGTATACTTTATTTTTTTACATTTAGTCAATGATATAAATGATTTTTTTAATATTTTCCTAATGATAAATAAGCTACATTAAACTCTATTTTTTTATCCAAAATTTACAATATTTAGAAAAAAATAGAGATTTTTAGAGTTTTATTTTCTCAAAAAAATCCCTATTTTCCTTAATTTTTTTAATTATTAGAATATAACTCTAAGTCCTACTCCACCTCTTACATTATGTCCTTTAGTATCGTAACCTACATTAGCTGTTAATCCAATTCTTTGGTTATCTACACCGATATTAAGGTCTGTCTTAACATTTCCTCTTCTATCTTTTTTTCACCTCTGATGTTGAACCAATCTGCTGATGTGTTAGAAACTTTAGCTTTATTCTTACCATTAGCTACTTTTCCTAATTCATTTTCATAAGCTACTGTTAATCCAACTTTTAGTGTTTTTTTCTTCCAAAGTATTGTTTAAATATTAAATCAGCCCCTATTTCAGGTTTTTACTGAGAAATAATCATTTGACTTAACATCTAATTTAATTTCTCCTGATTTTTTTCTTTTTATCTTTGATACTCTACCGTATTCTAAACCTAGTGCTACATATGGTCTTAAGCTAAATGATTCACTTAATCTAAAAATCTTTACTGATCTCATTTTTTTACTCCTAGACCGTAAGTATGGTATCTTCCCTTTTGCACCAAACACTTCATCCACTACTAAGAATTTTTCTGTTCATCTTGTTGTACCCTGCAAATATATCTCCTGATATTGTCCAATTCAAGCTATTATTATGGTCAAATGGAACTGATTTAAATATTCCAATTTTTTTCCTTGTAATTGTTCTTCTTTAGAATTTCCAATATCTTTAAACTTAAATGTATTATGAACTATACCTGCATACCAACCTATTGTATCTCCTAGTTTAACTGTTTCATCTTCATGAACATAAGCTACTCCGTATGCATTATTCTTGTAATTAATTATTCCAGCTGTATCTGAGTTATATTCACCTTTAGCTCCAAATACTTTTTACTTTATTTGAATCTTTAGATACAGTTTGCCATTCACTTCTTAAGTAATTAAATTCTTTATCTAAGATGTCTCCAGTTGCTTGTATCCTTTGTTGAGTATTAGCATATTGGTGTCCCATCATTTCATCTACTGCTTGATAAAATAGAGTTTCTTCGTTGTTTCCTATAGAGTTTAATTTTTTTGGAATACTTTGTTTTCTCTTTTTCCTATTTTATCTACTCCATATCTTTGTTCTAATCCATCTAAGAAGTTATATGTATCTTTTACTGCAACTGGTGAAGCTTTGTTTCCAGCAAAAGCTGTATACGGTATTTTTTTGCCATAGCTACTTTTTGAAGGAATACCATTTGGATCAAGTGTTGGTAAAAGCCATCCAAGTTAAAGCTGCTGAATTATGACTCCATTTTAGTGTTTGAGGTGCAGTTCTCATTGCATCTTGATATGGTTTCAAGATATTTCCAGAAACTTCAAAGTATTTTGAAGTTGAGTTCTCTGCTGCTTCAACCCCATATAGTAAGTCAGCTTCTTCTATATTTAGATATCCTAATCCATTAATTGGATTAGTTCCTCTTAATGTATCTACATACATTCCTAGATTAGATATTAATGCATCTCCTCTTGTTCCTACTGGTTCAGTCACTTTTTTTCAACATTTGTAACTGGATTTCCATTGGCTGTTATATTAATATCATTAGTTCCTTTTAGGTGATTTTTAATGTTACTCCTCCAACTGTTTTCTCTAATTCTTTTCCTCCAGTTGCATCATATTCACCATCTAGTTGTGCTCCACCACTTACTGTTATATCTCCATAGTTCACTATTGTTACATTAGTTTTTGGTGTATTTGCTCTATATACTGCAAAACCATCAGCAGAGTTTATATTTATTGTTGCCCCTGCATTATTTATTAATTTAGAATTATTGCTTAAAACAACTCCTTTTTACACCTTTAGGGTGATCCAATTGTTGTTATAGAACCATCATTTACTCCTGTTGCTCCATTATCTAGGTACATTCCTACAGAATTTTCTCCACTAAGATTTATTATACCTTTGTTTGTTGCAGTTGATAAAGGTCCTGTTGCATACATACCAATACTATCTTTTTCCTGTTACATTAATAACTCCTGTAGGACTATTGATTATATTTCCAGAATCACTTGATTTATATCCTGCTGCCATAGCTATTGCATATTTTTTTCATTAGCTGCATCTGAAGCTCCTACTGTTATTGTAGAATTATTTGTTGCAGTTCCACCAAGAATACTGTAGATTCCTACGTTTCCTATTCCTGTTCCAAAAATTCATTTTGTCCATTATTTGTTACAGTTCCTGCTCCATAAATTCCATAGTTTCCATCACCAGTAGAAGTTAATGTTGTTCCATTTGTTATAGAACCTGCTTTATTATTTGAATATGCATATACTGCATCTTCTCCTAGTGTAACATTAGGTGTATTTGTTGTTAATGTTACTGCTGCTCCATTTTCATTTTGAACAACAAACCCATATGCACTATTTCCTATTTTTTTACATCAGTTGCATTACTTGTTATTGCTCCACCTGTTCCACCAACATAGTATACTCCAACTGCATCATTTGAACCTGTAGTTCCATTTTCTCCAACAGATAATGTACCTCCATTTATGATAACATTTCCACCTTTAGAATATACTCCTGTTCCTCCTGAACCTACTTTTTGTTAGAGAACTTGCTCCTAAATTAACATTATGTCCATAGATTCCAACTGTTTTATCTCCACTTCTATAGTTCCATTATTTTCTAATGTCACTGTACTTTTTTTCTGTGTACATTCCTATATTAGGTGTGTTTACATTAGTTGATGATGCTAAATTTATAGTTCCATCATTTTTTTAGCAGTATATGTTCCAGCTCCTGTAGCAAACATTCCTGTTGAATTTTTGCCCTTGTAAATCTATTACTCCTGTTGATGAATTTTCAAAAGTTTTTAGTTCCATATGGACTATCAAACGACATTGCTATTACATTATTAGCAGTTGATTGAATTTTACCATTGTTAATTATTCCACCACCAATAGCTGTATTAGTTCCGTTTGATTCAACTTTTATAGTACATTCCTGTTGAATCTTCTCCTAATGTTATTACTCCTGTTGAACTATTTGTAGCTTTTTGCACCAATAGTTGCAGTTGCAGGACTACGATCATCTTCAACTATATATATTCCTGTTGATTTCTTTCCTACAGATATTTGACCTTCATTAATGATTAATCCTCTTTTTAGCATATATACCTGTTGATTCATCTCCAGTTAAGTTTATTACTCCACTTGCTTTATTAGTTAAAGTTACTTTATTAGCATTATATCCATTTCCAGATGGATCGTCTCCATTTTCTTGTGCTATAGCAACTTGTCTATTTAAACTTCCTGTCATAGAATTTGCATTCTCAATAGTTGAGTTTGAAATTTCAAGTTTATTATAGGCATTATTTGGATCATTTAAATCAACTGATTGATTTATATTTAATTTACTTAAATACAGCATAAATGTCTTATAGTTAGATCCTGTTATAGTTGGAGCGTTTGTTATACCAGACATTAAACTTGTCGCTGCTGTATCTGATAAATCCATTTCAACATTAGAAGCAATAAATAATCTTGAATGATCTTCCATGTTTAATGTTAAATTATTTAATGTACTACTTCCATTTCCAAAAAGAAGTATTAAAAATAGCTTTGAATAGCAGCTGTATTAAACGTACCATATGCTCCAGGTGTCGCTTCATAATAGAAAGCTGTTCCTCTTGTAGAAGGAGAAGACCCTCCCTTTATTGTAGCATTTATATTTCCATTAAGAATAATTTTTTTCCTGTACCTTTTGTATAGAACAATAAAGATGATTGTCCTGTAGTTGCTGTAGAAGTTTTCCCAGTAACAACTTCAATCTTTCCATTATCCTTTGCAAAAATAGTTTATAGCTCCATTATTTGTTTTTAATAGTTGATTCTCCTATTTTTTTAATGTTCCTTCTGAGTAAAGTCCTATAGATTTATCACCTGTTACATCTATTGTTGCTTTACCATTTGTACTATCAATAGTAGAACCTACTCCAGCAGTCATACCTATAGTTCCTATTGTTTTTTTGTTGGTGTTACTGTTGTTATTTCTTTATTTCCACCAGTAACTTTAAGTTCACCATTATTAGTTAATGTTGCTGTTCCTGTTGTCATAAGTCCAATAGAACCATCTGAGTTTACTGTTACTTTTTCCAGCATTGGTATTAGTTCCTGTTCCTGTTCCAGCTACATACATTCCTATATTTTTGACCATTTGTCACATTAATATTTCCATTATTAACAATATTTCCAATATTTGTATAAGCACCTATATTATTTTCTCCTGTGCTTATATTGATATTTCCACTATTAGTTATTGTTGATCCAGCTTTTTCCAGAAGCTATACCTATAGATTTTTTTGTGCATTACTAGCTGAATATTCTTTATTATCCAACCATTTTCCACCTGCATTGTTGCTAGTGAAGTTCTTTGAGTAATCTGTTATGTTGATATCTCCAGTATTTGTCATAGAAGTTGCACTTTCTGTGTACATACCATATGACTCACTACCAGCAATATTTATTGTACCCGCATTATTAGCATGATCCATATCACTTTGAGCGATAATAGCCATAGACTTATCGCCTAACATTGAAATAGTTCCCCCAGCAGTATTATCAATATATGAATCTGCCACCTTATAGCTTCTTCCAGCTCCAAGTGCAAATCCATAGTTTTCTTTACCTGCCATAACTATTTCACCATTATTTATATTATGAGTAATATAAATATTTGAGTGAACTCCAGTTGTTTTACTAAAAGCAAAGGCATAAGATTCGTCTCCATCCATAATGATTTTACCATTATTTATATGCTCATGTGTTGCTGCTGGATTGTCTTGCTCTTTTACAAGTATAAAGGCGACGTTACCCTTCCCTGTAGAATATATTAATCCATCTGTATCATTTATTAGTTGACGTAAATTCCCTGCTCCATTTGGATCTTCATCTGTTGCAAACCCAACGACATTATCTGCTGATAGTTTAATGTTTGATTTATTACGAACTTTTTAAATTATTATTACCATCTGTTGAAATTGCTCTAACACCTTTTTATTATATTTCCAGTTCTATCTCTAACTGTATCTACTTCTAATGTTAATCCTTCTATAGTATGATCTCCACCTATGAATTCAAAAATTGCACCATAAGTGTAGTCTCTCATTCCACCTCTTGCAGTATATCCTGACACTGTTGTATAGTCTGTACCATCTGAAGTCTTTAATACTTCATCAGCAGAGAAAGTTTTTGTTCTGTTATAATTTCCAAATCCTGGATTTTGATAATCAGTCTTAAGGTTGTAAGTAGTACCTGCTTTTACAACTCTAGTTCCACTTCTATATATATATTGTGTATCTGGTACAGGACCATCAGAATTCCATAATGGTGATAATGTTACATCTTTTATAACAACATTTGGAGGTGCTATAACTGGAGTTTCTGGTGATATTGGACTAAAAACTTACAGTTTCAGGTAATGTAACTGCATTTGCAGTTTTAGCTGTAATATTTAAAAGCTTGTTTACTTATAGTTTTAGGATTTATTCCTGCATTTACTTGTGTAACAACTTTTGGTTCTTCAGCTAATCTAGTACTTGCAAGACCATAACTTCTTAATCCTTCTCTTTTGATTTGAAGCAGCTGATCTAGGATTACTTGATTTAGCTAACGAACTATAATTCTTACTACTTACAGGTACATATCTATTAAATAGATTTGTATCTCTTTCCAATACTCCTTCGTATGCATATTTTTTTAGACTTATCTCCTCTTCCTTTGTATGCAGATCCCCAATTATCATAAAAATAGTTAGCTCCAAATTGCCAAGAAGCCCAAGGTGATTTTACTACTTGATTTCCTTGTTCCATCAATTGAATTAACTCTAATCTTAATCCATTGATTTCTTTATTATTTTCTCTTCTTGCCACATCTATTTTATCTTTTAGATTTCCTACAGAATCTCTTAAATTTTTCTTTACTTGTTTTTTTATTTCTTCCATTGTAGGAGTATCTGTAGTCTCTATATCTGATGATAGTTTAGCAAACATTGGTAAAAGTAGTTGCATTATCTGCACTAGCTACTAAAACAGTTTTTCACTTTTTACAACTGAAGTTTTTTTCTACCTTAGCTTTTTGGTGTAACAAAAAAATTGCTATATAGATCATTAGCTCCAAATTGCATATTTGCCCAAGAAGCTTTTTAAACCTTGTTTTTGCTTTTTGGGTTTTTTTCTTCTTGTTTCTTAGCTATAGATTTTGCTACTTGATCACTAGTTATAGCTTCCTTTTTGCTTTTTCTGCTTCTTGTATCATGTTATTATCAGAAAATGCATTTGTTCCTTTCATTAAGAAAAAGTACTGCTAGACCGATTGAATACTTTACGTTCTCATACCTCTTTGCAATTGAACGTAAATTTTTTTCTACATCATATAGATTATTTTTTTCTCATTCGTTCTGTCCCTCCTATAAATTTTTTTATACTTGCATCATAATACTCTTTTTTTATAGAATAATGTCAATATAAATCTGTAATGATTACAATATGAAAGTATATCAAACTCATCCTTTTTTTAAAGTTATTTTTTTAACGTTTATTTTTTTATTATAGCTATCTAAAAAGAATGAGTTTTATTTTATTTATATTTATTTTTTTTAATAAAAAAAGAGGTTCCCCTCTTTTTAAAAAATTTTTTTCTTAACATTGTAAATAAAACTTCAAATTTTAA
>BNJS01001051.1_pt1 | contig 144468 bp, 141 predicted proteins | sample 8540461 | NCBI WGS metagenome assembly BNJS01 (sample SAMD00202454, study PRJDB9452) | human saliva metagenome | isolation source: human saliva | place: Japan | reverse complement strand
GACGCCGCCTTTCTCGTGGGCGCCGTCGATGCCGGGCTGGCAGTAGAACGCGTCGAAGCCGTGAGTGGGAGCGGAACAGCGCAAGCGATTTCGATTTCTCGTCCCGCGTAGCCGGTCGCCGCCGTCTGGATGACCTGGACGCGGCGGGGTGAGGTGTCGTAGCGGATGTGGCGGGTGGGATGCCGCCCAGGGCGTGAAGGCCTCGATGTGTCCTTCGAGGCCTCCTGTCCGCCGGTCAGGTAGACGCGGTGGATGGCCTTGCCGGAGTGGGGACGGAAGGGCGGTGAGCAGACGTAGCGCGGTGTGACACCGTCAGGATGACGTAGACCTCGCCGAAGTCGACCTCGGCCTCCGCGCCAGGGCGTGATCCTGCCAGCATCATCGCCTCACCCGGCGCCGGCCTCCAGATCGATCTGCGCGCGCCTGGCCGGACGTGGTCCGCACCGTGGAGTAGGACGGGTCGGTGGCGCCGTATGATCAGCACGCAGCCGGGCCAGGATCCTGGTCGCGGTATGGCGCTGCTGCGCGGCGCGGTGGGTCATGGGTGAACATCCTCGTCGATCGCCGGCTTGTACGGGTCCAGGCGCGAACGCTGTTGGGACCGGTTTCTTGGGGTGGGGTTTCGGCTGCGGCGGGTACCTGGCGGACGGTGAGAAGGGTGGACCGTGTTTGCCGGGCGAGCTCGCGGATGGACGGGCCATCGACTCGCGCGTGTGGCGGATGTCGGCGTACAGCTGCACTCAATGATCCCATCTTGGCTCCCTTGCCCTCGCGACTGGTTCCCAGTGATGGGGACCAGCGTGAAGGTGGGGCCAGTTCAGACCGTTCTCGTAGGTGGGGCGCAGAAGGACGACGGTGACGCCCGGCGCGCTGAGTGCGCTGATGTCGTCGTTACCTCCTGGTGTATTGACGGAGAAGTCGTCAAGGCCGGCGTTGGGACCGCCTGTTCGTGGATCGAAGAAGACTGTGCCGTTCTCCAGGGGGATGGAGGTGGCTTTCGACTTGTCTCCCGACTGAAGGCTGATGCGCCTCTGCCCATCGTCGGCCCGGGTGACCCCGACGGCGGTGACGAGCCCCGGGTCCTGGGAGGCTGCCAGCACAGCACGTGTCCTGGGGTTGAAGGTGGTGGCGACGGTGGACCGGTCCTTCCAGGCATCGGGGATGTGACTCTCGTTCGGTTCGACCGGGTCGGGTGCGGTCTCCGGCAGGACGGCCAGTCTCCCGGAGAGGCGGGATGCCATCGGGGCGATGCCGAGGGTCTGGCCCAGGTCGTAGGTGTGGGTGTCGCCTCCGGGGACCTTCGCCAGGGCGTCAAGGGAGACGGCCTGGGCGCGGTGGGCCTTCGAGTAGTCCCAATCGACGTCGGTGGACTCGTTCTTGGTTGCCTCGGGATAGGTGACCGTCCAGCCCTCGACGATGAGCGGCTCCTGGTTGGCGAAGGCGATCAGAACATCCCTGACGACTCCACGGGGGTTGGTGTCCGGGACGAGCGTGAGACGGCCGATCCCGTTGTGGCTTCCTCCACTGTCCTCTTTCGTGAGAATGAGGCTGGCGTGCCCTGCTGTACCTGTGTACTGGTGGTACTCCTTGGAGAGATCGAGGTCGACGTCGCTCAGCCGCCATAGGACGGAGTCGTCGGCCAGCGAGTAGACGGTGCTGCCGGCCAGGAGGACGGAGTCGGTGAGCTGGATGGTCTTGCCGTCGTGGAAGTGCTCGTTGGTCACGCGTCCGGTCACGGTGTCCAGGACGATGGTGAGGGCCGGCTCCAGACCGTAATCGCCGTCGGAGCTCTTGCCCTGGAACTCCCGCTCCCCGAGCGTCAGGGCGACGTGGCGCCTGTCCGGGCTGGTGATGAGATATGGGCGCTCACCACGGACGCCGTCGATCCGTTCCCCGTACTGGGCGAACTTCTTGCCTTGACGGTCGTAGTCCCAGCGGATCTTCCCGGTGGAGGGATCCAGGCTGATGAGGCTGTCATCGGTGAGGACGAGGGGACCTGCGGCCCCTGCGGTCACGTCCAGCGCGGAGGGGATGTCGTGGGTCCAGGTCGCCTGAGACGGGAAGGAGGTCGGGTAGGTGGGCAAGGTGGCGGGGGCGGCCACAGGGGTCGGGCGGGACCGGTCCCAGTTGTGGGCAAGGTAGCCGCTTGCGCTGAGCACGAGGGACGGGGCCAGGAGGATCGCCACCAGAACGATGCGCGGCCCCCAGGAGCCGGCGCTCCGGAGGTGGGTGGGCAGAAGGCGTGAGAGAGGAGCGGACCTGTCACGCAGCCGTGAACGGAGCGAGGAGGCCTGTGCGAGCTCGGGGAAGAAGGAGCGGGTGACGCGTTGGAGAAGATCGAAGGCGAAGAAGGCACCCAGCCCCAGGGCCGCCATCGCGAAGGCGAGTAGCTCGCCGGCGCTGGCGTCCAGCGGCATAAAGATGTCGTGCCACAGGCCCAGCGCGCCTCCGGCGCTGAGCAGGCCGCAGGTGGCCACCCCCGGCAACGGGCAGGAGCCGCTTAATGATGCGCCAGCATGCCCTCGCCCGATGCCGCCAGTCGACCCAGTACTCGGCCGGCTCCTCCCAGGCGAGAATGCCGATCCCCCACAGGACGAGCGCCGTGACCAGCGGCGCGAGACCGAGGTAGAGGAGCACCCAGCGCATCGTCAGATCAGTGCGCCACGCCAAGTAGAGGCCGGCCGCTACGAGGACGGTGAGCAGGGCGCCGACCTTCAGCGCCCAGAAGAGGCCCTCGAACCGCCGCGACCAGACCTGACGGCGCTCCTGAGGCGTGCGGGGACGCCGACGGCGGGCAAGGGCTGATAGCGAGGAGTAGGGATTCTCTGAGGTGAGGGGAGTGGGAGCCGCGAGAGGCTCCGCGTCCTCGCCCGTGGATTGATCGGTCATCGTGCTGTCCTTCGTGCCGCTACTTGTTGGCGATCTGCTCGAGGTTCTCGGTGTGGGGGTGGCCGTCGTCGTCGGCGCTGAGCCAGAACTGCTGGGGGTTGCCGTTGCCGTCGGCGGCCTCACGGCTGATGAGCAGGCCGGGGCCGGTGGGGACACCGACCGATTCGGCCCTTCCTCCCATGAGGTCGTGCGTGCTCCCGGAGTTCAGGTCGACGATCTGGGTGGACAGGGCGTCCCAGGCTGCTCGCGTCTGGTCATCGTCCTTCCCCTGCGGTGCTGGCGGCGAGTGTGGCCGCGGCGGCAGGATCGCTGAAGCGTTGAAGCCATCCGCCGGGATAGACCCGATTGACACCGGTGATGGTTCTGCGCACTCTGCCGTCCGTACCCATCTGGGTCACCGTGAACGGGCGGAACCGGGTGCTCCCATCGTTGCTGGCGGTGGGGGAGTACGGGGACAGGAGGAGTGAGTCCCGTGAGGCGCCGATGAGCCAGTGGTCACTGGAAATGGTCGATGGCTTGTCCGCAAGGTTGCTCAGCGGGTAGACGGAGATGACTCCCTGACCCTCGGCTCCCGGGTAGTAGTTCCGGGCGGTCTGGATGGCCAGGCTGTCGTTAGTGAGGACCCGACCCAGGATCAGCCCGGAGACCTCCACCGAGCCCTCGAGCGTGCCCGTCTCGGCGCTGAGGACGACGACGTAGGTGCGCTGGGCCGAGAAGTCGTCGTCCTGAGCCGTCCGGTGCGGTTGGAGAATGAGCGAGATGTGCTGCCCGTCGGGACTGACGACGCCCACGCCGGAGGATTCCTGCTTGAGAAGGTCGTAGGTCTGCGTCTGGGTGGTCGAGTCGCGGTCACCGTCGCCCAGGTCGCCGGTTCTAAAAATGGGGTGATTGAGGCGCGTCGCCCACTGAAGGGTCTTGGTCTTCGGCTCGTCGTCGGTGCTCCCAGATTTGTAGCTGGCCACGACTCCTGAGGACAGAGAACCATCATCGGATTCGGGTAGTGAGTTTTCCGCGCTGACCGTCCCGTAGCGAGTTGGCAGGTCGCGGACAAAGACGGAAGAGAAGTGCTTCCGTTCGGACTCCACCTGATCTGCACTGAGCGAGGTGACGGAGACTCCCGCCGCCGACGTGGTCGCTGCGGTCTTCGGGGCTGAGGAGCCGCAGCCTGACAGTGGCAGTGAGACGAGGAGCGCTGCCACCAGGGCGCGAGCGGCGCGGCTCGCCGCCGAACCGGTGTGGTGACGGCGCATCGAGGGCATGGGGGCGGGCATGGGGATGGGCTTCGTCGCGTGTGTCGTGTGGCGCATCATCGGGCTTCTCCTCCCACGGCATAGATGCGAGAGGGTGCCGGAATACCGCGTGCCTGTCCGAACCATGATGATGGTGACGCCGGGAGTACTGATGGCGCTCACTAGATTCTCTTCCGGCCTCACGTCGGCCAGTGTCAGATCCTTGAGCTGAGGGTTGTAGAGCTTGTCTCCCGGCGGAGCGAATGTTGTCCCCGGCGCCAGAGGGATTGATACGCCCGACGACCCGTCCGCAGGCTTGACGGTGATCCGTCCCTCGACGGCTTCACCCACTGCGGCCTGGGTGATGCCGACGGAGGCGGCAGCCAGCCCGGCGTCTTAGCCGCTGCCGTCACCTCACGTGTCCGAGGGTTGAAGACGGAGCCGACAGTTCCAGAGGCCTCCCACAGGAGAAGGTCCGAGTCGACGTCATTCTCTGGTTTCTCCGCTGGGAGGGGCGGGAGGGTCACGAGGGTCTGCGATTTCTTGGAGGTGACCGAGTTGACCTTGGAGGTCATGCCGAGGTCGTAGGCCCGAGTGTCTGCTCCGGGGACACCGGCCAGGCCGTCGAGGCTGACGGCTTGGACCTCCCTATCCTGTAGGCCCTTCTCGGACCATGCAGGCTTGACCTGTTTCCCGGCGGGATTGTCAATGACCACCCAGCCGTCGATGACAACGGGGCTGTCGTCAACGTCGGACCCGCCGGTGGTCGGTGAGGATGACTGCGGGGTGAGGTCAGGAAGCTCATGCGTGGTGGAGGGATCCTTCTGCGATACGACGACGTCGTGGTCCCCCCGAGGGGAGACTGAGGACGAAGGCCGAGTGACCCGCTGCGCCGGAGTAGGCGGCCTGGGCGGGCTGAGAGCCTGAGGCGCCGTCAACGGTGAGCTTTCGAAGGTCCCACATGGTCGACCGGTCCTTCAGCGAGTAGGCGGTGGTGCCGTAGAGGACTGCCGAGTCGGTCATCTGGAGGGCACTGTCGCCGCGCCAGTCGAAGACCGTGGCTCCGGTGATCGTGTCGAGCACGACGGTGGCCTTTGGTGTCGAGGAGTCGAGCTCTCCGTCAGTGTTGGTCAAGGATGTGTAGACGACCGGATCATCGAATCTCAACGCCATGTAGCGGCCGTCGGGACTGCGGATGACTTCTCCCGCTGTTGAGCCCTTGCGCTGATAGCTCCACCGGTTCGAGCCGTCACGGGGGTCGAGCCCGGTGGCTCCATCTGAGGTGAGAACGATGGGGCCGGCGGCTCCGGCGACCACGTCCTGTCCGCTCGCCAGGTTCTTGGTCCACATCTCCTTCGAGGCGAAGCCGGTGGGATACGCCGGCAGCTGGTCGGCGTTCACCGACGGGCCCGTGGACTGAGCGATGGTGGGTCGGTCGGACGTCGTCGGGTGGCCGAGGTAGGGCACGGCGAAGGAGGCGACGAGCGCCACGACGGGAACCAGGGCGAGCAGGGCTCGAGGGCCCAGGGCCCGGAGGGAGGAGCGCCACGGTCGCCGCAGCTGATCGCGCAGGTCGTGTATCCGCTCCGAGATCGGATTGGGAACGTAGAGCGACTCGTCGGCATAGGGCTCGAACAGAGCGCGCAAGGCCCGCAGAAGAACGTCTGTGGACAGCAGCATGGCGAAGGCGGCGACACCCATGATGTAGGCCAGGGCCTCGCCCAGGCTGACCGCGTAGGTGGAGAACACGAACCTCCAGAGACTGACGATCGGGAGGACGGCGTACACGGCAGCAGCCGGGACCAGGACGGCGGGCAGGAGCATGAGCGCTGAGCGGGCCGCGGTCAGGACCCTGTTGCGCGTGCTGCGGCTGTCATGGCGCGGCTCGGGCCAGAGGGCGACCCCGCACGCCCACAGGAACACGGTCAGCGCCAGCCCCTTCCAGGACAGCAGAGGGAGCTTGAGCAGTACCTTGGCGATCCCGCTGCCGCAGATGACGTAGAGGGCGGCCGCGGCCACCATGCCGAGGAAGCAGCCGAAACGCAGTGACGTCAGGGCAGCGATGATGCGCTGATGGCGGCGTCTGCGCCGGTTGAGGGCCGCATCGGCCTGGTCGGCGCTGTGGCCGGAAGCGGAGGGGGAGTCGTCGATGGGGTGGTCGACGTCGGCGGCGGGTGGCATGGCGTGAGGGTCTTTCGTTGCGGGGAGGCTTGGGTCTTACTTGGTGGAGAACTGCTCGAGGTTCTCGGTGTGGGGGTGGCCGTCGTCGGCGGCGCTGAGCCAGAACTGTGGGGTGAAGGTGATCGTGCCGTTCTCATCAGAACTCTTCTGACCGATGACGAGTCCCGGCCCCGTGGGGACACGGTGCGTCCACACGCGGTCGGCGTCATCGTCGTAGACCGCTCCGGAGTTGGTGTCCACCACCTCGCGGTGAAACCGCTTCTCGTCGGGCAGGGTACGTGTTTCGACGCACCCACCCGCCCAGGATGATGCCGGAGGAATCCGTGAAGGTGGCAAGGTGCTTGCCGTGAAGATCGACCTGCGTCACCGTTGAGGTGGAGGTGCCGCTGCCGCCAGGAGGCTGCGAGGACAGAAGTAGAGAACTCTTCCCGGAGCCTGCGAGGCCATAGGGCTGGTGGGGAAGGACGTGGGGGAGGCGGATGGCTCTGTCAGCGAGAAGACGCTGATGCGTCCCTTGCCTTTCCCCGCGGGATAGTAGGCGTCAGCGGTCTCGACGGCGAGTGAGTCACTGGTGAGGGCCTGACCCAGGACCAGCCCGGAGACTTCCACTGTACGTACGGGCCTACCGGAGGCTGTGTCGAGCACAATGACCGTCGTGCGTTGAGCGGCCAGGTTGAACGGCGTCTCCAGAAGTCGTCCGGGATGATCCTCTTCCGCCTCCGGGGGGACGCAGCACCAAGGAGATGTATTGTCCGTTCGGGCTGACGGTCGCGTATCCAGAAGTGCGCGCCTGGAGGATGTTTCCCGCCTGCTGTTGTGCCGAGTACATGTCGCTTTCATAGTCGGTGAAGTCGGCGGCCTGCGGGGATACTGATACTGCCCATTGGGGATCGCCGTCGGGTGCGTCGAACCGGGCGACGAGTGTCGAGTCGTGGCCTTCTGTGTTGAATTGTATGGTGATGCAGACGACTGCGCCCTTCACAGGAAGATATGACGGCCCGTTGTACTTGCCCTGCTCAAGGCAGCTCTGTTTCTCCTCTGTGGAGAGCATCGCCGATGAGAGGGATGGTGCGGTTGTCGGAGCAGGTGCGGTGGGCTGTGTGTGACAGGCGGCAAGTGTGGAGATCGTCAGTAGAGCGAGTGCGGCACAGGCGGTCCTACTCTTCCGTATGGTTCGCAGAGCTGTGTGTGAGTGATTCTGTGATTCCATGTCTACCTACCCTGGAATGCCATAGAGCCGGAAGGCGTGTGATCTGAAAGTGAATTCTGGTGAATCATCGAGGATGGCGATGGTGGCTCCGGGGGTGCTGAGTGCGGAGATAGTCGGAGGGTAGGTGTGTTCGCCTGCTAAGGGTTCTAGGCTGGAGTTGTAGGATAATGGTGGTTGGTAAATGGATCCTGGTTCGAGGTCGCATACGGGGATGATGCTGCCATCGCCCGTCCTGATCGTGATCTGACCATCGCCCGTGGTTGCCTCCGGGAGATGACGTGATGCTGTTGCGGGCTTTCCATCCTCTGGGTCGGTCGTGGTGACCCCTACGGCTGCGACGTAGTGGGGTGCCTGCCCAAAGGATGCCACCGTCATGGTGGCTGGGTCGAAGATCGTACTGACGGCGTTGAATCCTTTCTGGGTGAAGAGGTCCTCGTAGTCCTCATCGCTGTCAATCCTTCCAACCGGCGAGCTGTCGGGGAGCACGGACAGCGTTCCGGTGGGAGTGATGCTGCGGCGTTGATTCCCAGGGTCGATCCCAAGTCGAAGGTGCGGGTGTCCGCGTTGGGTGCCTCAGCGAGGGCATCAATGCTGACTGCGTGCGCGCGACGTGCGGTCGGTGGATCGTCCTTGACGTTTCTCTCGGCGTGGTCGTCGTAGATGCCGATCCACCCCTGCGCGGTGATGACCCGGCGCGGCTTGCGCTCGTGGAGTACGCCAGCGACTTTCTTCGGATGAGACGGATCAGATTGCGAAATCACAGTAATTGCGTCGCTTTCGTCGATACTTTGAAGAATGAAGCTGGAGTGGCCGGCTGTTCCTATGTGTGTTCTGTCGGAACTACCGCTGCTTTTGACGCGCAGTTTCCTGAGATCCCACATCTGTGATCCATCGCTCAAGGAGTAGGCGACCGCCCCGTCAAGGAGCGCTGAATCGCTCAGCTGAAGTGTATCGTCATGGTCGTTAACGTCTTGGGGGTGCTCCAGCACCGCCTTCCCGGTGACAGCATCGATGACGATCGTTGTCCTCGGGGACTCACCTTCCAGGGGCTTCGGTTGTGACGTCAGTGACGTGTAGACGACAGGATCGTCAGCAATCGCTGCCACGTAGCGGCCATTCGGGCTGGTGATGAGACCCTGATTCCCTGACGCAACAGTATCTTTGGAATCCGACCAGATCAGGAACTGCGAGCCGGCCCGGCGATACTGCCATCGAGTCGAGCCGTCGCTTGGGTTAATACCGGTGATGGTGTCATTCGTGAGAAGAATCGGCCCGGCGGCCCCACTGACAATATCGACGAGGTCGCCGACGTCCTTCACCCAGGCCTTCTGAGACCCGAAGGATGTGGGGTAAGTGGGCAGTTGGGAGGCCTCAAGTTCGGAGGTTGTCGTCTGCGTGATGGTGGGGGTGGAGGCGTGCGTGCTCTTCAACGTGAGATAGGGGATGCCGAAACCGGAGACCAGAGCAATGGTTGGCAGGAGCGCGAGAGCCGTGGTGAGAGGGCTGAGAAAAGAGGGGCTTTCGGGCGAGGGCGGTGCCTGTGGGAAGTGACGTCCGTAGGGTGGGTGGGCTTGGAATCCGAATCTTCAACGGTAGCCTCGTCATCCAAGGGAGCCTCGCCGGAGACGAAGGAAGAGCGGAAGGCATTGAGGGACATGTGAGCCATGGCGATCAGCCCGAATGCGGTGATGCCCATCATGAAGGCCAGCAGCTCCCCGAGGCGGACGCCGTAGGTGGCCGCGGTTTCCTGCCACAGATCGAGGACCGGAAGACAGGTGTAGACGATCCATGCCGCGACGCCCGCCACTGGAAGAAACTTGAGAACGGTGAAGGTGCGTGTGAGAAAGTCGTGCGTGTTATCGGTGGTGCGGTAGTCGGAGGGATCCATCCAGCAGACCATGGCCACTAGCCAGAGCGGAACAATGAGCCAGAACCGGTTCCATGAGCGGCCGAGCGCTATGTGTCCCACGCCCGTGATGCCGCTGTTCCAGATGAAGTACAGGGCGACCGCTGCAAGCAAGGCGAGAACGCCGCCGGCGAGCAGTGCGCGCAGAGCGGTGACTGTGCGCTGAAGGCGTTGGTTGCGACCTTCGGGTGCTGCGGCGAGCTGGTCGTCGGTGGCTCGTCTGCGGCTTCGAGGTCGGCGGTAGGTGGCATGGTGTGCGGCCCTTCGTCGCGGGGAGGCTTCGGTACTACTTGGTGGAGAACTGCTCGAGGTTCTCGGTGTGGGGGTGGCCGTCGTCGGCGGCGCTGAGCCAGAACTGCGGGGTGGAGGTGGTCTTGCTGTTCTGGCCCTCACCGGTGGTGGTCTCCCGGGAGACGAGGAGCCCTGCAGCGGTGGGTAACGCGACCTCTTCTACCTTGAGTCCCGCGACGTCGGTGGTGACGCCGGAGTCAAGGTGGACCAGCTCGGTGGGGGTGGACTGATCCGTGCTGTCGGTGCCGTCCTTGACCCGTCCGACCCAGCCGCCCCGATAGACGTCGGTCACGCCGGTGACTGTTCCGACGACGTGGCCGCTCTCGCTCAGGCGGGTCAGCGGTTGAGCGCCGAAGTGCCCCTGGCTCATGTTGGACGGCGCCAGCAGCAGGGAGTCCTGGGTGGCTCCGACGAGCCACTTGTCGGTGGGGATCGTGGCCGCCTTGGCCGTCGGCTTGGCCAGGGGGTACGTGGTGATGGTCCCGTGTCCGTTTCCGCCGGGGTAGTAGGCCTGGGAGGTCTCCACGGCCAGAGTGTCATTGGTGAGCACCTGGCCTAGGATCAGCCCCTTGACCTCCTCAGTGCGGACAGTCCTTCCGGTCTCGGTCTCGATGACGAGGACGTAAGCACGCTGGTCTGCGACGGTGAAGTCCCGATTCTCCTCCCGCGCCTCGGAGGGGTCGAGCATGTCAGCGGGTCGTAGAAGGAGAGACGCGTGGCGTCCGTCAGGACTGACGACTGCGTACCCGGATGTCGACTCACGAAGTTGACCTTCGGCGGCCATCTGAGGTGTCGTTGTCTCCCCCGAAAGCATGTCGGCAACGGAAGGAGTGATGGTCTTGGACCACACAAGACCGCCCTTCGTGTCGTGTTTTACTAATGCTGTTTGGCCGTCGTGGGTGTTATACATGTTGAGTAGGCCACTGTTGGTTGGAAGTGGGGCGACGCTGGAGTGGCTGAAGTAGTCTCCCAGCTCGAGGTTCTTGGCTTCGCCGGTACTGAGTGAAGAAGCTGAGGGGGTCGATGCCGTGGAGGGGTTGCTGGTGATGGGGAAGCATGCTGCTAGTGATGTCACCCCAAGGGAAAGTGACATCAGAGCGCCGGTGATGCGCAGAAGGTGGCTCGAGTGTTGGCTACGCGAGCAGAGACTGTTGTCAGTGACTCTCATTGCTTCGTGGCCTCCGTGATCCCGTAGAGGCGATAGGATCGGCTCTCAAAATTGGGGCGCGCGGTGGGGTTGAGGATGATGATGTTGGCGCCTGGGGTGTGGAGTGCGGATAGCTTCGAAGAACTTCGGATGGCGACATCCTTCATTTCGGGATTGTATTCATATGATCCTGGTGTGTGGAAAATGCTTCCTGTGGAAATAGTGAAGGAGGCCTCCTCTCCGTGACTCATGGGGGTGAGTCGCACCCTCGCTTCGAGGCTGTCGGGTGAGCTCTCTGGTGATATACCGATTGCTCGAATGAGGCCTGAGGGCTGGTCCATGGGTAGGAGCTTCTGTGTTGAGGGATCGAAGACTGCTGAGATCGTCGTGGGTTCCTTCCAGAAGAGGAAAGAGTGCTCCGTCAAGGTCTCTTGTGCTGACGACGAAGCTGTTGCTGGAAGCGTGACGATCTTTCCTGTGGTGATTGATGCGTTGTCGTTGATGCCCGCACCTCGCCCCAGGTCATGTCTTTGCTGCTGAGATTCTTCTTCGGAGACTAGGAGTCCAGAGTGGCGGCTTGCATCTCCCAGCCCCTGTGGAAGGAGCCGTTGGTGCTTGTGGGGACTCCGTCCCGATAGATGGCCGTCCAGCCGTTAATGCTGATTGCATTTGGGGATTCTGTTGTCAGCGCAGATGGTGGAGAGGTGTGGATCTGATCTGGATTGTCCTGTGAAACAAGGGATAGGCGGCCGTATTGTGGGCTACTGTTGCCGTGGCTGTCTTCGACGTCAATGTCGATATTGACGATGAAGGTTGAGTGTCCCGCTGTCCCTGAGTAGTTCGTCCCTCTCCCAAAGGGGATGGTACCGTGCTTATCAAAATCCCACCTCTCGACGTTGCTGCCGATGGTGTAGATCTTGTTGCTGTCCATGATCGCAGAATCGGTGATCTGAAGGATGCCGTCATCGGAGAGATGTTCATTGGTTACCTGACCGGTGGTGGTGTCCAAAACGATCGTCACTGCTGTCTGGTCGGCATATGGAAGGTCCGCCAATTTGCTGGGGCCGGCGATACGAAAGGCGATGTGGCGGTGGTCGGGGCTGACCGCCAGTGTCCGACGGGTTCCTATGCCTGTGAAGTTAGGGAGACTGCCGAAAGTCTCTAGGTACGTTGAACTCGGGCGTTCGTAGCTCCACAGGACGCTGCCGTCCGCGGGGTTGAGGCCCATGACGCCGTCGGCCGTGTGTATGACGGGGCCGGCGGCTCCCGCCACAATGTCCAGGACGTTGTCGATGTCCTTGACCCAGGCCGGCTTGCCGGCTATGGAGTTGGGGTAGGCGGGAAGGTTCTTGGCGACCGATGGTGCAGCCAGCTTTTGAATGGCCTTATTGCGCCGGCTCAGTGGGACGGCCGCCGCCCCGGCAAGGATGAGGGAGGGTGCCAGCACCAGGGCGGCACGTGCGAGTGTCCGACGTCGTGGGCCTTCGGGGTGTCGAACCGGCTTTCTGGACCGCCGGGAGGCGGGCCAAACCTTTCCTCCGTGGGGGATTCGGTGATAGTTCGGTGGCCCAGAGTGTGTGGATGAGAATGTCGGTGACAGCCAGAAGGGCCAGTCCCGCCGTTCCTGCCGCGATGACGGCGAGTTCCACGGTGTTGATTCCCGTGCGGGATAGCACGGACGACCATATTGAAAGAGCCTTCCATATGAGCCGGACCGCGCACACCACGATTCCGCTGATCGCCAGAGTGGCGACCACCCTATGTGCGGTGGCGATGGATTTGCCGTGGTCAGGATCCTGGGACCGGTGGGGTAGCGAGCGGAAAAGGAGGGACAGCGCCCAGAAGGCCGGAATCCCGGATATGGGTGTCCACCAGGCGTTGCGGGAGTCGAAGGCGAAGACGTGGACGCCGCTTCCCCAGGCGAAGAAGAGCACGACGGCTCCGATGACGCTGAGCAACGCCCCGGTTCTCAATGTCGGCAGGGGCGGGCAGAAGGCGTTGCGCGATATCCGTGGCCCCTCGCTCGGCGTCCCGCGCCTCGGTGTCAGGGGCCTGACCGGTGGACTTGCCGGCGGGGTTGGTCGGCGCCGTGTCGTCGTGGTCGGCGTCGGCGGGAGAAGTCGCGGGAGGCATGGCCCCCATTGTGATGGGCCGCCCCGGATTGCGCGGCGGAACTGCGGGGAGTTCTTCCCATGCCGCTTGAATGGGCCGGCCTCCAGGCGCCCGCAGGCGTGCCGACGCCGTCTCTGCCGCCGCGGTCGTACCTGATGTCGCGCTGTCGAGGGTTATAGGGTGCGAACGCGCGACCTACCCTACGAACGCGGCCGGTGGGGTGGTGCACCAGGCGTGTGGTGCCAAGGGCGGTGCGCCAGCCGGGAGGGACCCCTGCCCTCATCTTGAGCCGACCCGACTCAAGGCTTACTCACGCCTACCGCGAACAGGGGCATGGCCCGGGCGTCGGCCTGGTTAGCCTTGTCAGCACGTGCTCTCAGCGCCATCTCTCCGCGGCGCTGCGACATCCCTCGCCACCACCGGACGAGCGGTCCCGCACTGAGCGCGTGCCGAGGAGGAATTACTGATGTTTGAACGCTTTACCGACCGCGCCCGACGCGTCGTCGTGCTCGCGCAGGACGAGGCGCGGGCCCTGAACCACAACTACATCGGCACCGAGCACCTCCTTCTCGGCCTCATCCACGAGGGCGAGGGAGTGGCCGCCAAGGCCCTGGGTCCATGGACATCTCCCTGGACGCCGTGCGCAGCCAGGTCATTGAGATCATCGGCGAGGGGCAGTCCGCCCCCACCGGCCACATCCCCTTCACGCCGCGCGGCAAGAAGGTCTTCGAGCTCTCCATGCGCGAGGCCCTCCAGCTCGGCCACAACTACATCGGCACCGAGCACCTCCTCCTCGGCCTCCTGCGCGAGGGCGAGGGTGTGGCCGCCCAGGTCCTGACCAACCTCGGCGGGGACCTGTCCAGCGTGCGCCAGACCGTCATGCAGATGCTCTCGGGCTACGAGGGCAAGGAGACCGTCAACGCCGGCGGCCCCTCCAAGGAGGGCACGCCCTCGGGCAGCGCCATCCTGGACCAGTTTGGTCGCAACCTCACCGCCGCCGCCCGCGAGGGCAAGCTGGACCCGGTCATCGGCCGCAAGAAGGAGATGGAGAGGGTCATGCAGGGTCCTCTCCGGCGCACCAAGAACAACCCCGTCCTCATCAGGGGGCCCGGCGTGGGCAAGACCGCCGTCGTCGAGGGCCTGAGCCAGGCCATCGTCCACGGCGACGTCCCCGAGACCCTGCGCGACAAGCAGCTCTACTCCCTGGACATGGGCTCGCTCGTAGCCGGCTCGCGCTACCGCGGCGACTTCGAGAGCGCCTCAAGAAGGTCCTCAGGAGGTGCGCACCCGTGGCGACATCGTCCTGTTCATCGATGAGATCCACACCCTCGTCGGTGCCGGCGCCGCCGAGGGCGCCGTCGACTGCCGCCTCCATCCTCAAGCCCATGCTGGCCCGCGGCGAGCTCCAGACCATCGGGGCCACCACCCTGGACGAGTACCGCAAGATCGAGAAGGACGCCGCCCTGGAGCGCCGCTTCCAGCCGGTGACCGTCGAGCAGCCCAGCATCGAGGAGACCATCGGGATCCTCACCGGCCTGCGCGACCGCTACGAGGCCTTCCACCGCATCGTCATCACCGACGAGGCCATCGAGGCCGCCGCCAAGCTCGCCGACCGCTACATCAACGACCGCTTCCTGCCGGACAAGGCCATCGACCTGGTCGATGAGGCCGGTGCCCGCCTGCGCATCCGCCGCATGACGGCTCCGCCCGAGCTGCGCGAGATCGACGAGCAGATCGCCCAGGTCAAGCGGGAGAAGGAGTCCGCCATCGACGACCAGGACTTCGAGCGCGCCGCCTCCTTGCGCGACGACGAGCGCCGCCTGGCCGACGAGCGCGCCGCCAAGGAGAAGGCCTGGAAGTCCGGCGACCTCGACCAGGTCGCCGAGGTCGACGAGGCGCTCATCGCCGAGGTCCTGGCCATGTCCACCGGCATCCCGGTGGTCAAGCTGACCGAGGCCGAGTCCGCCAAGCTCCTCAACATGGAGGCCGAGCTCCACAAGCGCATCATCGGCCAGAACAAGGCCATCGAGGCCCTGTCGAAGTCGATCCGCCGCACCCGGGCCGGCCTGAAGGACCCCAAGCGCCCCGGCGGCTCCTTCATCTTCGCCGGCCCCACCGGTGTCGGAAAGACCGAGCTGGCCAAGGCCCTGGCGGAGTTCCTGTTCGACGACGAGGACGCCCTCATCCAGCTCGACATGTCCGAGTTCGCCGAGAAGCACACGGTCTCGCGGCTCTTCGGCGCCCCCTCCCGGCTACGTCGGCTACGACGAGGGTGGCCAGCTCACCGAGAAGGTGCGCCGCCGGCCCTTCTCAGTGGTCCTGTTCGACGAGGTTGAGAAGGCCCACCCGGACATCTTCAACTCCCTGCTGCAGATTCTGGAGGACGGGCACCTCTCCGACGCCCAGGGCCGCGTGGTCGACTTCAAGAACACCGTCATCATCATGACCACCAACCTCGGCTCCAAGGACATCGGCAAGTCGGTGGCCACCGGCTTCCAGTCCACCGAGTCCGGCGCCATGGACTACGAGGAGATGAAGTCCCACGTCAACCGCGAGCTCAAGCAGCAGTTCCGGCCCGAGTTCCTCAACCGCGTCGACGACCTCATCGTCTTCCCGCAGCTGACCAAGGAGGAGGTGCGCCAGATCGTCGACCTCATGATCGTGCGCCTCGACAAGCGCCTGGCCGAGCAGCAGATGACCATCGAGCTGACCGAGGCCGCCAAGGACCTCCTGGCCGAGCGCGGCTTCGACCCGGTGCTCGGCGCCCGTCCGCTGCGTCGCGCCATCCAGCGCGACATCGAGGACGCCCTGAGCGAGAAGATCCTCTTCGGCGAGCTCGAGCGTGGCCAGAAGGTCATCGTCGACGCCGAGGGCGAGTCCATCCTGGGTGAGTTCATCTTCCGCGGTGAGCCCTGGGAGCAGGGCGAGGCCGAGGTTGCCGCACTGCGTGAGGCCGAGGACGCCGCGGCCGGCGGTGGGGGAGGGGCCTCCAGCCCGCTGCGCATCTCCACCCCGCCCATGAGTCGCGGCGGCGGCGCCTCACCGGCCGCCGAGCCCGGGCGCTGACCTTACCGGAGCTCGCTGGGTCCAGCCCCCTTATCAGTTCCATACGATGGGCCGCAACCTCACTGGGGTTGCGGCCCATCGTCGTCGCCGAGCATCGGGGCCCTCAGGCTGCAAGGCCCGTTGGGGTGAACCGCAAACAAAGCGGCGGGGTCGCATTGTCTCCGCCATCATTTTTCCAGGTGGAGACCATGATCGTGGGCGCACGAGATTACGGGGTGTGATTTATGGTTGTGAATATGTACGGGTCGCGAGCTCGACGTCGCCGCGGAGCGGACGCATGAAAAAGTGAATGAAATCTGAACGTAGCAAGGGAATGTTCTGAGAGTTTGGCTTGGCCGTCTCATGTCTGTCCTCTGCCGGATACAGTGGAGTGACGATCCGTCGAAAGTCGTCCCTCGGACATGGTCGATCGGTGTCGTCACCCCGCCTCGCGCGGGGCCGTCTCAACCGCCATCGCCCCTACTCGTCCTCACTGTCCGTACCTGTCCGCCCTCATTCAGACTGCCGCGACACTCCTCGATCGCGGCGCCGGAATGTCCGGCTCGGATCGCCCGTGCGTGCTCACGCATTCTTGGTGCCGCTACTCCCATGACCCAACTCAGATACGAACCGCGACATTTCCACCAGCATCGTTTTCCGCGTCTGCGAACCGCTAACGCTACTGCGACCCTGGGCGTCCTCGGCGTGGTGGCAGCGGTGCTGCCCTGGGTCGGCTGGCCGAAGCAGGTCACCGTCGGCGTTCTGGTCCTCACGGTCCTCATCGGCCTGGGGCTGGTCACGGCGCCGCCCACCCGGGCCCTCAAGCGCGGCGGCATCGCCCCGGGCGCCCGCTGGCACTGGGGCGCGGCGATGCTTCTGGGCATGTCTCCGGCGATCCTGCTGGGCCTGAGCTTCCCCGTCGTCTCCCAGAAGATGGCCGCCAGCACGGTGAGCGGCACGGGCCTGCCGGTCATCGTCCTGAGCGTGTCAGTGGCGGTGCCCTGGCTCAGTCAGATCATCGGTACCCCCGTCTACCGGCTCCTGGGCGACTCCATCGGCCGCGGCCCGCGGGCGGTCCTGGAGCGCTACTGCTCCATCTGGCCGGCCCTGTTCCTGTGGGCGCTCCTGCCCACGGCGCTGGAAATCCTCGTCGTGGCCGCCGTGACCGGCTGGAACCTGCACGTCCTGGGCGTCCACACCGCCCTGCTCCTCCTGCACGTCGTCTTCGTCCAGTCACTCATCGTCGCCGACGTCGCCGGACGCCGCCGCCTGTGGTCGGTGGGTTGGCTCTGCTACGCCGTCGCGCTCGTCGCTGAGCCCACCTGGTGGTATCTGCCCCCGCTGGTGGGAACCCTCAGCCAGCTCCTGTCCATGGGGCGCTCTCTGGGAAAGATCCTGCGGCCCCGCGGGGTCGCCACCGGCATCCTCGTGCAGGACATGCTGCGCGGTGCGATCCTGGGAGGAGTGCTGTGGTCGGACAAGTTCTTCCTCTTCCTGGGCGCCGGTCGCGACTTCGACGTGGCGCTGGTCTACCTGTGCCTCCAGCCCGCCGTCGTCGCCTACTGCTACTACTTCGCGGTCACCGCACCCCGGGTCAACACCGAGATCGCCCTGTTCCAGACGGTTCTCAAGCGTGAGGGCATGGCCAGCCTGCGCGAGCGCGGGCGCACGCTGCGCCGGCTTCTGGATGCCAGCCTCATCCGCGCCTGCATCGTGGGGGCCGCCGGCGTCATCGTCGTCGTGTGCTCCATGGCGCTCATGTCGGCCGAGCAGGTCCCGCTGGTCCTCGAGGTGTGCCTGTCCTCGACCCTGTTCACGGTGCTGACGCTCCTGAGCTACGAGATCGACCACATCGGCGACTCGACCACCGCCCTGCTCCTGTCCGGCATCCACGTGGCGATCGCCGCGGCCGTGCTGCTCAAGGTGGCCGACGCCGCCGCTACCTGCCGCTGGCCGGCGTCGACCTGCTGCTGTGCGCGCTGGGGCTGCTGCTCTACCGCAAGCGGTGGGCCGCACCCGAGTACTCCTTCTTCTGGGGAAAGGCCATGTCCTGGTGAGCTCGTCATCCTCCTTCCGTGCCCGCCTGGAGAGCCTTCCGCTGCGATACTCGGCTCCCGCCGGCGGCTACGCCCCGATGCCCAGCCCCGACGACGCCCCCGGCATCGGCGACCGGGGCGAGGAGACCGGCCCCAGGATCAAGGTCGGCCCCGACGGCTACGGCGTCGTCGTCACCACCGGCGGTGCCCCGAGTGGGCCCCTCGGCCGCCAGTCCCTCCGTCGGCTCGGCCACCCCTCCGCTGCCCGCCACCCACGGCTTCGTCCGGCATGCCGGCGGCCACTGAGTCGGCCTCCACTCCGGCGGTTCCGGCCGCACCGATCTACGGCGTCGTCCAGACCCCGGCGCCGGCCGGCTACGGCGTGGTCCAGCCCCGCCCCAAGAGCCCGGAGCCGACCTCCCGCAGAGCCCCCGACGCCCTGGACTCCCCGATCTTCGGTGCGGTGAGCTCGGCCGCGCCGGCTGCGTCGGGCGCTTCGGCCCCCTCGCCGGTGGAGCCGGCCACCCCCGCTCCGCCGCCTTGCCGACGCCCGATGACGCCGATACTCCGGGCACCTCTGGTACCCTGACGCCTCGGCCTCCGAGGCCGCCGCGGCCGGAGCGCCCTCTGAGCCCTCTGACTCCTCTGAGCCTTCCGTGCCCCCGGTGCTCGGCGAGCCCTCGGCCCCCGCCGAGCCGGCCCCGTTAGAGCCGGTCGGGCCCGCGCCCCAGCAGCCCCAGCAGACTCCCGCCCCCACCGCCATCGCCTGGGGAGTCCGTGGCCCTCGGCCGCCTCCCACACCGCCGCGATCCCCCTGTCCCAGCAGAAGGCCGCCCAGGACGAGGACGAGGACGAGGAGGCCCCCGCCGGCGCGGCCGAGCTGCTCCCGCTCTCCGAGGAGCCCGAGCCCGAGGCTGATGAGCAGGTCCTGCCCGATGGCGTCCCCGAGGACGGCGTGTACGTGGACGTCGATGTCGCCATCGTCATGGAGTCCACCTACCCCTACCTCAAGGGCGGGGTCTCCGCGGTGGTCCACGACATCATCACCGGCAACCCGGACCTCACCTTCGGGATCATCCACATCACCTGGGACTCCCACTCGCCACTCAAGGACCTCTACGGCATGCCGGACAACGTCGCCTGGGTGAAGGTCCTCTACCTGTCCATGGAGGAGCACCAGGAGGACTTCCTGCGCGCCCGCCCGCGCGACCTGCGCATGAACCGCCGCCAGCGCCGCGAGCTGTCCCGGCGCATCCTGGGCGCGATGCTCTCCCTGGCTCAGGACGGCCAGACCGAGCCCCTGTGGGACCTCATCAGCGAGGGCCTGAGCGCCTCGCGCCGCTACCCGGTCTGGGCGATCCTGGGCACGCGCGAGTTCATGGAGGCCTACCACGACATGATGCCGGACCTGGGGATGTCGATGACCGACATCTTCTGGTGCCTGCGTGACTTCTTCTCCCTGGCCTACGCGGTCCTGGCCGAGCCGGTCCCGCGCGCCCAGGTCTACCACGCCCACACCACCGGCTACGCCATGCTCCTGGGCGTCAACGCCGCCCGCGAGCACGGCACCAAGGTGCTGCTGACCGAGCACAACCTCTATGTGCGCGACACCGTCAACACCCTCCTGGAACGCCGGCTGGACCTCAACGTCAGGCTCACCGACTACCGCACCTTCGACGTCAGCGGGCGCGAGCGCATGTGGATGGCCTGGTGGCTGGAGATGGGGCGCCTGTGCTACCCCTACGCCTACGCCTCCACCTACCTCTACCCGCGGGCCATCACCGAGGCCAATGAGCTCGGCGGCGACTCCGGGCGCGCCATCGTCATCCCCAACGGGATCGTCACCTCGGAGTTCGACGCCTCCTACGCTGCGCGCCTGGCGGCCATCGAGGAGATCAAGAAGGAGGGCGCGGACAAGCACCTGTGGAAGCTGGTGTACATCGCCCGCGTCGTGCCCATCAAGGGGCTGCTGGACATGATCGACTCGGTGCGCCTCATGGTGGACCGGGGCCTGAACATCCACCTGGACGTGTGCGGGCCCACCGAGCACATGCCCTCCTACTTCGAGCAGTGCCTGACCCGCATCGTCGAACTGGGCCTGGAGAGCGTCATCACCATCCGCGGCACCGTCAAGGTCCGCGAGCTCCTGCCCGAGTTCGACCTGTTCGTCCTGCCCAGCTACAACGAGGGCCTGCCGGTCGTGTCCCTGGAGACCATGGGGGCCGGCATCCCCACGGTGAGCACCGACGTCGGCGCCGTGCGCTCGGTCGTCGAGGACATGATCGTCACCGATGACGGACAGACCTGGGATCCCTGCGGCATCATCATCGAGCCCGGCGACCCCACCGTCATGGCGGACAAGGTCCAGGAGGTCATCTCCGACGTCGATCTCTACGAGCGTCTGAGCCTCAACGCCCGCGGCCGAGTGGAGGCGGCCTACGACCTGGTCAAGGTCAACGCCTCCTACAACACGATCTACCGTCAGGGGGGCGCCGGCGAGCAGACCGTTACCCGCACCGACCAAGGAGGAGCATGAGGAGCAGCACCGGCGGCGTCGGAGCCTGGATCCGTTACGGCAACCCGCTCGAGCCCGGGGAGCTGGACTTCGCGATCGCCCACTACCGGGCGGCCATCCTCCAGCCCTGGGAGACCGAGGCAGCAGCCCGCCTCAAGGAGGCACGACCGGACATGACGGTCCTGGCCTACCGGTGCCTGTCCTCCACGCGAGACTTCGAGCCGGACTCCATGCGCGCCTCGGGGCTGTCCTACCGCGAGGCCCGACGCCGCGGCTGGCTCGCCAGGCGTGACAACGGCGACCTGGTCGAGTGGAACACCCTACCCCGGCCACTTCCAGGCCCGCGTGTGGGACCCCGACTACCGCGCCCGCTGGGTGGAGGAGGTCTGCCAGGCCACCGCTGAGACCGCCTTCGACGGCGTCATGGCGGACAACGACGTCTTCGACGACTACTACGGCCTGGACCTCCCCCTGGACGGAATCGCCGACACCGCCGCCCTGCGCGCCGAGTTGAACATCTTCGTGGACCAGGCCGGTGCCGGCCTCAACGGCGTCGGCAAGATCCTCATCCCCAACGTGGCCGAGGCCCGCCGGGAACCCGGCCGCTGGGAGCGCCACTCGGCCTGGGGTGGTGGCTTCGACGAGTGCTGGCTGGGCTGGGGGGACCATCACCTCTTCGATGAGGCCACGGCCCTGGCCCAGATTCACGAGCTGCGAGGGCCGGGCCTGTCCATCGTGCGCACGCCCGACGGCGGGGGCGGCGGCTCCATGTCCGGTGCCCGCACGTCCCCCGGCCTCTACGGGCTGGCGGCCTTCTGGGTCTTCGGGGGAGGGGAGGGCGCCTACACGGCCACCGGTCACGACGACTACTCGCGCACTCCCTGGTTCCCCGCCCTCGACGCCGACCTGGGGCGCCCGCTGGGACGGCCCCGGAGGACCTCGGGCGCCTGGGTGCGCGAGTTCGAGGGCGGAGTGGCCGCCGTCGCGCTCGGCGAGGAGGGAGGCGGCACCGTGCGTCTCCCGGCGGGCCTCAGGTCACCGGGGCCCACCGGGGACCCGGACGGTGAGGCGCTGGCTCTGGAGGTGCCCCTCAGTGCGCATTGTGGGATGATTGCCCTGCGTGCATGAGTCATGACCCGGTCCGGCTCGTGCGAGATCCGATAATGGGGCTAAAGACCTGTCAAACGTTAGTCTTGTTGGGTGGATCATTGACCTGCTTGACTTCCTGAGATCCCCGCCGTCCCGTACAGCGTTCTCTCGGGCAGGAAGTGCGGCGTCCGTCTTGGGCGGCGTCGACAGAGTTCCACAGGACCCAGGACAAGGTTGACCTATGGCACAGACTTCTCAGAATAGCGCGGCGGACATCGCGCACAAGCCCATGATGAGCACTGCTCAGATCCTGCTGATGAACGTCGGATTCTTCGGCATCCAGTACTCCTTCGGCATGCAGCAGAACGCCATGTCGCCCATCTACCAGTTCCTCGGGGCTTCCGCTGACGAGATCCCCATCCTCAATCTGGCCGGACCCGTCACCGGCCTGCTCATCCAACCGCTCATCGGGGCGCTCTCGGACCGGACCTGGAGCGAGAAGTGGGGACGCCGTAAGCCCTTCTTCCTGATCGGGGCCGTCGGCTGCTCCGTGTTCCTGTTCCTCATGCCCTTCGTCACCGCCTTGTGGATGGCGGTGCTGTGCCTGTGGCTGCTGGACGCCTCGAACAACACGGCCATGGAGCCCTACCGGGCCTTCATCGGCGACCGCCTGCCCTCCAAGCAGCTCGCCAAGGGCTTCCTCGCCCAGTCCCTGTTCATCGGCGCCGGCTCGGCCCTGGCCGCCGGGACCCTCGTCGTTCTGGAGAAGACCCTGGCGGGCGCCACCGCCGCCGGCATCCCCTACTGGGTCTTCGGCGCCTTCATGGTGGGCTCGGTGTGCTCCATCGGCTCGGTGCTCATCTCGGTGCTCTCCACCAAGGAGCTGCCGCCCACGCCGGAGGGCTTGGTCGAGCTCGAGCGCAAGAAGCGGGAGGAGGGCCCCTTCGGCTTCCTCAAGGACATCGGCGTCGCCATCGTCGAGATGCCCCGCGGCCTGAAGAAGATGGCCCTGGTCTACCTCTTCCAGTGGTACGCCATGAACGTCTTCTGGCAGTACCTGGGCCTCATGTGCGCCGTCACCTACTTCGGCGTGAACCTGTCCGACCCGGGGTACGCCAAGACCGAGGCCTTCAACGACGCCTCCGGCTTCGCCACCGGGCTCATGGTCGCCTACTACGTCTCCTGCACGGTCGTCGCCCTCTTCCTGGCGCGACTGTCCAACCGCATCGGCCCCAAGCACGTCCACACCGCGGCGCTGTTCCTCGCCGCCGTCTGCCTGGTCCTGCTCACCCGCATCGGCAGCCCCGGCCACACCGCGGTCCTCTACCTGCCCATGATCGGCATTGGTGTGGCCTGGGCTTCTATTACGGGCGTGCCCTACATCATGGCCATTGAGATGATCCGCAAGGAGCGCCGAGGCGTCTACATGGGCGTTATCAATATGATGATCGTCATCCCCAGTTCATCCAGACCCTCACCTTCGGTCCCATTTACAAGCACCTGCTCGGCGATCACCCGGTCAACGCCATGCTCTTCGTCGCAGTCTTCCTCGTCATCGCCGGTCTGCTCATCGAGTGGATCGACACCGTCAAGGACGCGGACCCGCGGGTGCGCGCCGCCGCCGTGTCCGCCACTGAGACTGCCGTGGCCTGACCGGGTGCCCCACGAAAGGATGTCATCCGTGACCTATACCACCATTGTCGCCGGAGTCGGCGATGTCGAGGCGAACACCCACGTCATCGATCGCGCCTGCGAGATGGCTCGCCTGTGCGACGCCGCTCTTCTCCTCGTCGCCGGCTTCGACCCCGTCTCGGCGCGGGACAAGGCTCGCATCAACGAGTTTGCCCCCGTCGCCGATGTGCGGGTCGGGCTCACCGAGGACCAGGCCTACGCCGTCGTCGAGAAGGCGCGTGATATCGCCGTTGAGCGCGGCGTCGCCCTCGCCCAGGGCGTCGTCGTCGAGGGCACGGCGGTCGATGCCGTCACCCTCGTCACCTTGGAGACCGAGGCGGACCTCGTCATCGTCGGATCCAAAGGCGTCGATTCGCTGTTCGGCCGCGTCTTCGGAGCCGTCTCCGTCCAGGTGCTCCGCAAGTCGAAGTGCGACGTCCTCGTCGTCGTTCCCTAGTCGCCGGATAGACGTCGGACGCACGCGTCGGATCCTGCGCGATCGGACCGGCGGCGGATGCCCGCCACGCGGAAGTGTGGAGGGTATCCGCCGCTATGTTTTGAGGTTCTTCGTGTGTGAGGGCGTGGTCGGGGTGAGCGGGTGCCGGTGGTTCGGCGTCTCGGGGTCCTGCGCGGTCGTACTCGGCGTCGCGTGGTCGTACCCGGCGGCGCGCGGTCGTACCTTAGAGGGGCTCTAAGGTACGACCGCGCGGTTTTACGTACGACCGGGTGGGATCGCGTACGACCACGTACCCCGAGACCCCGACGAGGAAAGCCCCGCACAACCCCATCCCCACGACACGAAGAACCCGTTTTGAGCAGTTGTCGTAACTCCTGTGATACGTGGGGCCGGGCTGGGCGCATGGTGGCGCTGCGTCTGCCCGGGTGGCCCCGCGCCCCGACCCGCTCCGGGGCGCCCGACGGTGAGTCCCTGTCCACCCGCATCACCCTGCCGGGACACACCGGCCTGCTGGCGCTGCGCCCTTAAGCCCTGGGGCCGGCCGGCGCAGCCCTGTTCGCGGCTGGATGAGTCACCTGCAACATGGGACCGAAGTCACATAGAGTGCTTCGTGTGCGCCTGCGCGTGCACGGAGTCCCTAGTTCCACAAGAACCGAAAGAGGCAAGGATGCCCAAGTACGTGTACCGCTTCAGCGAGGGTGACAAGGACCAGAAGGACCTCCTGGGAGGCAAGGGAGCGAACCTGGCGGAGATGACCCGGCTGGATCTCCCCGTTCCCCCCGGCTTCACCATCACCACCGACGCCTGTCGCGCCTACCTGGCCAGCGGCGAGGTCCCCGAGGAGCTCTCGGTCCAGGTCACCACCGCTCTGCGTGGAGTCGAGGAGGAGCTGGGGCGCGAGCTCGGCGCCGCCGAGGATCCCCTGCTCGTCTCGGTGCGAAGCGGCGCCAAGTTCTCCATGCCCGGCATGATGGAGACCGTCCTCAACATCGGCCTCAACGACGTCTCCGTCAAGGGCCTGGGCCGCCGCCAGCTCCGACGAGCGCTTCGCCTGGGACTCCTACCGCCGCCTCATCCAGATGTTCGGCAAGACCGTCCTGGACATCGACGGCGACCACTTCTCCGACGCCCTGGACGCCAAGAAGGACGCGCGGGGCGTCTCCATGGACTATGAGCTCCCCGTGGACGCCCTCCAGGAGCTGGTCGAGGAGTACAAGGCCATCGTCAAGGAGCACGCCGGCATCGACTTCCCGCAGGACCCCCGCTCCCAGCTGGACATGGCCACCGAGGCCGTCTTCCGCTCCTGGAACACCGAGCGCGCCCACATCTACCGCCGCCGCGAGAAGATCCCGCACGACCTGGGCACCGCGGTCAACGTGTGCACCATGGTGTTCGGCAACATGGGGGAGACCTCGGGCACCGGCGTGTGCTTCACCCGCGACCCTTCCACCGGGCGCACCGGCGTCTACGGCGACTACCTGGTCAACGCCCAGGGCGAGGACGTCGTCGCCGGTATCCGCAACACCCTGTCCCTGGCCGACCTCGAGCGCCTGGACAAGGCCTCCTACGACGAGCTGCGCTCCATCATGCGCCGCCTGGAGACCCACTACCGCGACCTGTGCGACATCGAGTTCACCATCGAGCGCGGCAAGCTGTGGATGCTTCAGACCCGCGTGGGCAAGCGCACCGCCGCGGCCGCATTCCGCGTGGCCACCCAGCTCGTGGACGAAAAGCTCATCACCATGGACGAGGCCCTCACGCGCGTCTCCGGCGAGCAGCTCACCCAGCTGATGTTCCCCCAGTTCGACGACGACTCCAGCCGCGACCTGCTCACCCGCGCCATGGCCGCCTCCCCGGGCGCCGCCGTGGGCTACATCGCCTTCGACAACGACGAGGCCGTCTCCCGTGCCGAGAAGGGCGACTCCGTCATCCTCGTGCGCCGCGAGACCAACCCCGACGACCTGCCCGGCATGGTCGCGGCCGCCGGCGTACTCACGGCCCGCGGCGGCAAGACCAGCCACGCCGCCGTCGTCGCCCGCGGCATGGGCAAGACCTGCGTGTGCGGCGCCGAGGCCCTCGAGGTCGACTCCGCCGGCAAGACCCTGCGCATCGCGGGGCGCGAGGAAGTCCTCACCAGTGAGGACATCATCGCCATCGACGGCACCACCGGCGAGGTCTTCCTCGGCGAGGTCGGCGTCGTCGACTCCCCGGTCATGACCTACCTGCGCCGAGGCCTGGACGAGGCGCTCAGGCGGCCGGCGACGACGACACCCGCGAGCTCGTCACTGCCGTGGACCGCCTCATGGGCCACGCCGATGCGGTCCGCCGCCTGGAGGTGCGCGCCAACGCCGACACCCCCGACGACGCCCGCCACGCCATCCACCGCGGCGCCCAGGGCGTGGGGCTGTGCCGCACCGAGCACATGTTCCTGGGCGAGCGCAAGCAGTTCGTCCAGAACCTCATCCTGGCCTCCTCCGACGCCGAGCGCGAGGCCGCCCTGGCCGCCCTCCTGCCGCTGCAGAAGGGCGACTTCATCCAGATGTTCGAGACGATGAACGGCAAGCCCATGACGGTGCGCCTCATCGACCCGCCGCTGCACGAGTTCCTGCCGGACCTGACCGAGCTGAGCGTCAAGGTGGCCGTGGACCGCGAGCGTGGCGAGCTGGACCCGGCCGACGAGGAGCTCCTGGCCGTGGTGCGCAAGAGCCACGAGGCCAACCCGATGCTCGGCCTGCGCGGGGTCCGCCTGCTGCTGACCATGCCGGGCCTCATCGAGCTCCAGGTGCGCGCCATCGCCGAGGCCGCCGTCGAGCGCCTCAAGGCCGGCGGCGACCCGCACCCCGAGATCATGATCCCGCTCATCGGATCGGTGCGTGAGCTCCAGCTGGCGCGCGAGCGCGTGGAGCACGTGCTGCAGGAGGTCTCCCAGGCCTCCGGCTATGCCCTCGACTTCCCGGTGGGTTGCATGATCGAGCTGCCGCGCGCTGCCGTCACCTCCGCCCACGTCGCCGAGGAGGCCGACTTCTTCTCCTTCGGCACCAACGACCTGACCCAGACCACCTGGGGCTTCTCACGCGACGACGTCGAGGGCTCCTTCGTGGGCCACTACACCGACGACGGCATCTTCGGGGTCTCCCCCTTCGAGACCATCGACACCGATGGCGTGGGCGGCATGGTGCGCCTGGGGGTCGAGGGCGGCCGCTCCACCAAGCCGACGATGAAGATGGGCGTGTGCGGCGAGCACGGCGGGGACCCCGAGTCCATCGGCTTCTTCCACCGGGTGGGCCTGAACTACGTCTCCTGCTCGCCCTTCCGGGTGCCGGTGGCCCGCCTGGAGGCCGGGCGCGCGGCCGTCGCGGACAAGGCTGAGTAGCCGGGTAACCGGGTAACCGGGTAGCCGAGTAGCGCGGCCCGCGGACCAACAGTGTCGTGGGGGCCGGGCTGGGATCAGGAGGCCGGCGACGGCGAGGCGATACCCAGGCGCCCGCCCAGCCAGTCGAGCTGGTCGGCCAGCGCCGGCCCCCACACGGCCCAGGTGTGGGCGCCGTCGTACTGGCGGGTGCTCACCGTCATCCCGGCCCTCGTGGCGGCCTCGGCCAGGACGGGCACGGCCCCGCGGTAGCTGGTGTCCTGACGGCCCACCGACACGATGCCGGCGATGCCGTCGTAGCGGCCGGGTGGGGCGGAGGACATCAGGGAGAGCGGGTCGTTGGCCTCGTAGGCGGCACGGTCCCCTCCGAAGCCCTGGGAGATGGTGCGCTCCACGCTGCCCAGCGTGGGGTGCTCCTCGGCGCTGATCGCCAGGAAGGTGCGGTAGACGCCCGGAGAGCGGGTGACGACCTGCATCGCGCAGGTGCCCCCGTTGGACAGGCCGGCTACCGCCCAGTGGGCGGGGTCGTCGTCGACCTGCAGGTTCGCCCGGATCCAGGCCGGGACGTCCTTGTCCAGGTAGGTGGCCACCTTGCCGCCCGCCTCCGTGTCGGAGCACAGGGGATTGGCGTACGGGCTGCCCAGGAGGTCGGCGACGACGACTACCGGGGCCAGGCCGTGGTGGTCGGCCGCGTAGGCGTCCATCGTGTCCTTCAGGTTCCCCAGCTCGAACCAGTCTGACGGGCTTCCCGGCTGCCCGGTGAGCAGGACCAGGACCGGCAGGGCCGGGCGCTGAGAGCCCAGGTAGGCCGGCGGCAGATAGATGAAGGCCCCTCGTGGCGTGAAGCCCTTCGTTCCGGACTGGTCGCCGGCCGGGATGTCGGCGGTGACCGCCTGGCCGCGGGCGGGCATGTCCGACGGCGGCCTCCAGGTCTCCTCCAGCATTCCGCGGCCGCGCACGGGTGCCGGAGACCGGGCCGCGGCGCCCTGCAGACGGCTGAGTGGCGTGGTCGCCACCCCGTAGCCCAGGACCGATGCCAGGGTGGGGTAGGAGGCGAAGAAGGTGTTGATCGCCAGTAGGGAGGAGGCCACCACGGCCACGAGGCTGGAGGCGGACTCGGTGGCTCGCACCAGGCGGCGGTTACGTGAACGCACCGCCCGGTGACGTCCCTCGGTGCGGTTGCCGGTGACCAGCTGGGCGATGACGAGGCCGATGACGCCCACCCAGGTCCACACGAACCAGCCGACGCCGTCGGCGACGGGATGCCAGATGACGTCCACGGCCAGCCAGGAGGTCACCGCGCTCACTGCTGCGGCAGCGGGCACGACGAGCTGGCGATGCCAGGGCAGGTAGCGGGTGCGCCGCCACCACAGCCAGGCAATGACCACCGCGGCCACGACCACGCAGACCGCCCCCATCCACGGCTGAAGGATGTGGACGGCCTCGAGAGCGCCCACGACGCCGCTCGACGCCTGCACGTCGGCGGTGGGCGCTCCAGCACCGCTGATCTCAGTCACGGTTCATCAGCACATGGGCGAAGCGCGCCGTCTGGGAGGGCTTGAGACCGGGAAGGTAGGCCCGGGCGATGGCGATCCCCACCGTGGGCAGGTCCACCAGGTCGGGAACCGCCAGGTACATGGGCACGGAGCGCGGCTTGAACTTGCGCTTGTAGGCGTGCAGGGAGCCGAATCCGTAGGCCGGCTCCAGCACGGAGGCCAAGAGGTTCAGGAGCGGGTCGAAGCGTGAGGAGGAGCCGCCGTCGGCCGGTGCGGAGCGCGACAGCGGCGCCCCGGACAGGGACAGGATCTCTAGGCCCTCGGCCTGGGCGTCCTGGGCGGCGCGCCCGATGAGGTACTCCATGACGGGCCGGAAACCGCCCTCGCGGCGCCGCATGAAGTCCAGGGTCAGGCCGATGACGCGCCCATCGCGGTACACCGGCAGCCAGGAGGTGACGCCCTGGACGGTGCCCTCGGCGTCCACGGCCAGCAGCAGGCGCGTCTCGGCGTCGTCGAGCTCGGCCAGGCCGCCCAGGGTGAAGCCCATCTCTGGCAGCGGCTTGTCGCTGGCCCAGGCCTGGGAGATGGCCCGGATCTGGTCGCGCCGGCCGGCGGGGCAGTCGCGGAAGCTGGTCCACACCGCCTCGACGCCCTCCTTCTTGGCGTGGTTGAGGGCGGTGCGCACGTCCTGGTAGGCCTTGCCGCGGAAGGCCAGGTCCGGTAGGTCCAGGACGGCCTCCTCGGCCACCTGCATGATCGTCCAGCCCATGGCGCGGGCGGCCTCCATCGCCGGGGCGTGCACCGAGTACAGGGCCGGGATGAGTCCGGCGTCGGTGGCGAAGTCGGCGAAGTCGCGCACCGCCTGGGCCACGTCGGCGTCGTCGGCGGCGGGGTCCCCGACCGTCAGGGCGACGTCGCGGCTGGGCCGGTAGGAGAAGCCGGCCGTGCCCGCCTCGTTGACCCAGGCCTCGTTGCCTTGCCAAGTGAGCATCCACCCCAGGGTCCCGGCGCCGCGGCTGCGCACCAGGTCGATGAGCTCCTCGCGGTCGGAGATCCGGGTGCGGGCGGGAGCGGACTGGGCCAGCCACACCCACAGGATCGTCAGGAGCCACACCAGGACCGGCACCCACCCGGTGAGCAGGTGGGCCAGCGGGGTCAGGGGCTCGACGATCAGGCTCATGATGCCGCCGGTGCTGATGGGCAGCAGGTAGGACACGTAGGTCTCCAGCAGGGCGGGCCAGGTCGCGTAGGGGGAGAAGTCGTGAGACATGAGCAGGCCCCCGGCGACGGTCAGGACCGCCCCGCCCAGGAGGGTCAGGATCCAGGCGACGACGGCGCGACGAATGACGCCGGGGCGCGAGCCCAGGGTGAAGCGCCTCCTGGTCCACACCACCAGGCTGATGACCACGATGTTGAGCAACAGCGGCACCAGCAGGTGCCCCGAGCGCAGCCAGCTGTGCAGGAGCTGGGTCGTGGTGGGACCTGACGCGGGCATCTGCTCGCCGATCTTCTCCACCAGGGCGAACAGGGCCGCGCACACCCCCAGGAAGATCTGCAGGGCGATGGTGCCGTAGGCCGCTGAACGGCGCCCCCGGCGCAGGCCGTCGGCCAGGACCAGCTGCAGGAACGCCGGCATGCACATCAGAAGCTGCTCGACCGGATAGATGACGGCGTCCTTGGGCAGGATGGCGGGGGTCAGCCCGTAGCGGGCGTCGGCCAGGGGGCCTGCGGCGTTACTCACCACCGCCAGGGCGCAGCTCACGGCCCAGCAGGCCACCAGGAAGGCCACGAGCTCGCGCTCCGAGCGCCGGGGCAGCTCCTGGGAGGGGGCCGTCTGCTGCCCACGCTCCAGGACGACTCCCATGATGAGGCCGATGACCCCTGCTCCCAGGCGGGCCAGGGCGCCCACGGTTCCGGTCACAGCGGCCGAGACGACGAGGACGGCGAAGGTCGCCAAGCGCGTACGCCGTCGCCAGGACGGACGCATGACACTGGTGGAGGCCGCCACCAGGCCGGCGGTGGGCAGGCTGATGCCCTGGATCGGGGCGAGGACGAGGTAGGGGGACCAGGCGTCCCACACGTGGCGGATGAGGGGGTAGAGCGCCTGGGCCAGGACGATGCCTCCGGCGCAGGAGACGACGGCGGTGGCCAGCCACCGTCGAGTGCCCAGGAGCCGCTCCAGCAGCACGCCGACGGACAGCAGCATGAGGCAGCCGGTCACCGGCAGCAGGGTGACCGGGGACCGCCCAGGCGGTCAGCAGGGGTCCACACCCGCTGGGGCTGGTGGATGTGGGCGGACAGGGCGATCTGCCCCCGGGACCCCCAGGGCAGCAGGACGATCCCGATGACCAGGGTCAGCGCGGCACAGCTGGTCGCAGCCGGCGCCGGGGCCAGCCAGGCGCGCGCGGCCCGCCGGGCTCGACGCGCGTAGACGCTCAGGTGCGAGGGCTCAGACGCAGGAGCGGCCGACGCCGATGACGGTGATGGTGCGGGCGATGAGGTGGAGGAGGGCGCCGGGGAGGGCGCGAGCTCAGGTGCGTCCGGGGGAGTCGTGGTGGATGAGACCGACGGCATGAACGCTCCTCAGGCGGTAGGAGATGGGAGGCTGGTGAGGCGATAGGGGATGGAGGGGCTCCCCGCAGGGAGTCGACCAGCGACATTCTTTCCCACTTCCCGGGCATCCTCATCCACCTCGAGGCGGATGCGACCATGAGACCGGTCTCTCCAAGAATCGGGGATAACCCTAGGAGATAACCGCGATCTGGTTGTGTTGCCGCGGTTTTCTCCCTGTGTGGGGGCTGATGTGACGGGGGCGCGGCCCACCCGTCGTTGCCGTCATGAGATAGTGTGCCGTGTGCCGGCGGTCGTAACAGGATGGCTGGGCGCTGTGTTCGTGGGTGACTCGACTGAGAGCCGCCCGCGCGCGTGCCCACCTGTGCTGGGGGCCATCGCGGAGCAGGACGACGAGGAAAGGCGGCCCGATCCATGGCCATGTACGAGCTCGACGGCAACCACCTCCTGCCCGTGCGCCTGGGTCGCTCCGCTGACGCCATCACCCTGTCTCACAGTCTGGTCGCCATCCAGCGTCAGATCGTCGATGTCCTGCGCCGTCCACTCTTCCCCCTGTCATGGGAGGAGCTCGAGACCGGGGCGAGCCTGACCGCCCTGGACGCCACCGGTCAGGTCGTCGTCGTCGAGGTCCTGGAGAACGTCGACTCCACGGGGCTGCTGGCCGCCATGTCGCGTCTGACCCAGGCCGCCACCGCGGGCCGCCGTGAGATCGCCAGCAGGTACGCCGGCGGGCTGGGGGCCTTCAGCCAGGACTGGAACGAGTTCCGTGAGGCGATGCCCGCCCAGGTCGAGGCCGGGCCGAGGCTGACGATCCTGAGCGCCTCCCTGGAGCCCGACGTCGTTGGAGGGCTGGGAGTACTGGCCTCCTCCGGGCTGGAGATCCACGAGGTTGACGTGCGTATCGTGGATGAGTCGCGCATCGTCGTCGTGGTGGAGAAGATCTCCGGAATGGACGTGGCCGCCGGTGGGCCGCTGCTCGTGGCCCGCGCCCCCCGGCCGGCCCTGGCCGGTTCCGCTTCCGCCGGCTCGAACGGCTCACGGGCCATTGACGCCACGGAGCAGGCCGAGCACATGAGTCCGGTCACCGGACCCATCGAGATCGTCATGCCCGCCGAGCCGGCGCACACCCCTGAGACCGAGGGCACCGAAGATGCCAGCGCCACCATCCCGGCGGGGGCTTTCGCCGCGACGGGTGCCGCCGATGCGCTCTCCGAGCTGTTCGAGCCGGTGGCCGTCACCGCCGAGCAGCCCCAGGTGCATACCCTCTTCGCCCAGGGCGGGGAGGAGTCCTCACCCGAGGAGCCCGATGAGGCCGGCGCCGCCCCGCCCGCCGGGCAGGCCGCGTCCGAACTGGCTGAGGGGGCTGCGGAAGCCCCGGCCGATGACGCCCACGCACAGGGCCCGGCCCAGGACGCCGCTGATGGCGCCGATGCAGCCACCAATGAGGGCGCAGACGATGCTGTCCGCGGCCCCGAGACCGAGCACGATGCTGATCCCGAGGCCCCTCAGAGCCGGCCCGAGCCGGACCCGGAGCGCCCCGACAGCGCCCCGCAGGCGCCCGCCGCCTCCAAGCCCGAGAACGACTCTGGTGACTCCGACCACCCCGACCATGAGGCCGGTGACCGCACTGCCGGTGGACACGACGCCGTCGGCGGCGTTGGCAGTGTCGGCAGTGTTGGTCAGGACCTGGCCGACATCCTCAGCGGGGACACTGTGGCCGTTCCCGCCTCCGTCGACCTGGGGAGGAGCCCTCCGCCGACAATGCCGGCCACCGGGGGCGCCCCGACTCCGCCGATGACTCCAATGCCGGGCAGCGGGCCGTCGCCGCCCTGGCCGGAGGCGTGGACATCCTTGGCGGGAGCAGCCTATCCGGAGGCAGCGGTTCAGCGGCGTCGGCCGGCTCGGCACCTTCCGACGCTCCGCTCGGTCCGGACCGAGCGGAGCAGGCCGGCGAGGCCCCGAGCGAGCCCGGTTCGCGCACCCGCATGGGACGGCGCTCGCGGGCGGCGCACTCCCAGTCCGAGGCATCCTCGGCCGCGCCCGCCGCGCAGGCCTGGTCCACCGTCGCCCCCAACGAGTCCCGCCCGGAGGCGCCCACCGGCGCGGTGCCCCTCGTGTCCTGGGAGCCGCTGCGCGGGTCGGCCGACGGGCTCGACCCGGTGGCCGAGGCACTGGGCGGCGACCCCTCGAAGTCCCTCCTGGTCCAGGAGACCGCGGAGCTCGCGGCCGTGGCGGCCTCGCTGGGCAAACCGACCCAGATCATCTGGCAGCGGCTGCGCCGAGGCATCTACCACGAGGCGATCCTGTCGGTGGAGGGGGTCATCACCCTGTCCGACGGGCGCTCCTTCACCGATCCGACGTCGGCCGCCAACGCCGCCCAGGCCGTCACCGACGCCGATGGCTGGCGCGTGTGGCGCGTGGGGGTGCACGGCGCCCACCTGGGTGACCTGCGCGACGACCTGGCCGACCGCGGCCTCTGAAGCCCCGGCCTGAGCCGCCGGCCGTCGTCGGAGCGGATCAGCGCAGCACGTAGGCGGCCATCCAGCGGCGCAGGGCCGAGAAGACCTGCTCGCGCACGGGCGGCTCGGACAGCGTGAGGTCATGGACGCCGCCGGGGAAGCGGGCGATGGTCACCAGCTTGCCGAGCATGACGGCGCGGCGGGCGGTGGCGTCGGCGTCGATGATCGTGTCCGCGCTGCGCGACTCCCGGAGTCCAGGTCACCCCCGAGGCGGGTGGAGGCCGCGCCCATGGACAGCACCGGGCAGCGGATGTCCAGGCCCTGGGCGACGCGGTTGTGGCCCTCCATGACGGCCTGGAGCCAGCCCACGCGCACGGGCGCGGAGGGCTTGATCGACCAGGCCGGGTTGATGTCCCAGCCGGTCACGTAGGGATCGTCAGCCCAGGCCGGATTGGGCAGCTCGCCGTCACGCTCGGGCACCCAGCCGTCGGTGATGGAGAAGACGCGAGCCGGGTCGACCCAGCCGTCGAGGATCGACATGCGCGGGTCGCGCAGCGCCAGGGTACGCAGGACCGAGTCGCCGACGGTGCGCACGATCTCGGACCCCTGGAGCGAGAGCCAGGCGGAGTTCAGAACCAGGGCGCGCAGGGCCCCCGGGTGGCGGTCGGCCCACAGGGAGGCGACGAGCCCACCCGTGGAGTGCCCCGACAGGACGAGCTCGGTCTCCCAGCCCTGCTCGGCGCGGATGGCCGACAGGGCCAGGCCCAGGTCCTCGTCGTACTCGGCCAGCGAGGTGCACCAGCCCAGCATCTGGCCCTCGCGCCAGGAGCGGCCGTAGCGGCGCAGGTCCAGGGCGTAGAAGGCCCCGCCCAGGCGGGAGATCTCGCGGGCCAGGTGGGTCTGGAAGAAGTAGTCGTTCCAGCCGTGCAGGTAGAGGTAGATGAAGGTGGGGGTGGTGGGGGTGCCCGGCAGGGCGCCGGGGTCGAGGGCTGGCAGGTGGCGCACCAGGGTGGCGACGGCGCCGTCGTCCTCGTCGTCGGGCAGCAGCTCCAGGGTGCGGGGCCTCGAAGCCCGGGCCCAGGAAATCCGGCCCCCAGGCGTCCACCGGAGCGTGCTCGGTCGTTGCGTTCACGACCCCATGATGGCACCGCTCGCCCTGAGGGGCGCCGCGACGGAATTCTCATCACCAACCAAAACTTCAGAAACGACCCGGAGCCGCGTCGTTTCTGAAGTTTCTGTCGAAGTGAGGTGGGTGGGGTGCAGCTGCAGCGGCATCGATGGTGGGAGGGCTCCTCGGTGGGCCGCTGACGAAACGGGCCTCGGCATCGACCCTGACGACCGCCTTCGGCATCCTCCTCCTGGGCGTCTGCACCGTCACCGCCTACGACCTCCTGGCCGCCTGAACGAGTTGTTGGCGCCGCCCCACTGCGTTCGCCTGCCAGGGAGTCGAGCCTGGCCTGTATGACGCCATACGTTATACACTGCAGGTGTGATCAGGTCGTTCGGTAGTAAGGACACTGAGCGGTTGTGGCACCGAGAACGAGTCCCATCGATTGACCCTCGCATACAACGGGTTGCCTTGCGTGAGTTACGTCAGATCGCATCTGTGCAGTCTGTCGATGAGCTGAGAGTGCCGCCGGGGAACCGACTCGAGGTGCTCAAAGGTGATCGGGCCGGCCAGCACAGCATCAGAGTGAATGACCAGTGGCGGATCTGCTTCGTATGGACTGGCGCTGGAGCGGAGGAGGTTGAGATCGGTGACTACCACTGAAACGAACAGCAAGCACGCCCCTGTTCATCCGGGGGAGGTCCTCATGGAGGACTTCATCGAGGGATTCGGTATCACCCAGAACAAACTGGCTGTTGCTATCGGAGTGCCGCCGAGGCGTATCAATGAGATCGTGCACGGTAAGCGTGCGGTGACTGCGGATACGGCGCTGCGGCTCGGCAAGTACTTCGGGGTATCAGCGCAGTTCTGGTTGAACCTGCAGACCCAGTATGACCTGGACGTGGCGGAGGACCGTCTTTCGATGCAGATCGATGCCATCACTCCTCTGCGAGTGGCCTGAGGTTCGACATGCCGCGCAGGTCGGCCGGCCGGCCAAGATGCGTGGCAGCATCGGTGGCATGAGCAAGGAAACAGTGCCTGAGCAGACCAGCACCTACGATGTCGTCGTGATCGGTGGCGGGCCGGCGGGGGAGAACGTCGCCCAGTACGCCATCAAGGGCACCGACCTGACCGCGGTCCTCGTTGAGGGCGAGCTCCTGGGCGGCGAGTGCTCCTACTACGCCTGCATGCCCAGCAAGGCGTTCCTCGTGCCTATCGAGGTCGCGGCGGCGTCCGCCAACCTCAGCGGCCTGCGCCCGGCCGAACTGTCCGCGCTCGATCTGCTCAAGCGTCGTGATGAGTGGGTTTCCCGCTATGACGACGCTGGCCAGGTGCGTTGGGCCGAGGGTGCCGGTCTCGACGTCGTTCGCGGATGGGCACGCCTCGACGGCGAACGGCGCGTCGCCGTGAGAACCGCTGAGGGAGAGCGGGTCCTTCGCGCCCGCCGCGCTGTCGTTCTCGCCACTGGCGCGCAGCCCGTCATGCCTGCTGCGTTCCAAGGCCTTGAGGCCTGGGACTCGCGTGACGCCACCGGCGTGCAGGAGATCCCGCAGCATCTCATCGTTGTCGGTGGCGGGGTCGTCGCCTGCGAGGCCGCCACGTGGATGTCCGCCCTGGGCTGCGATGTCACCATGCTGGTGCGTGGTCCCCGCCTCCTGTCGGCTGCGGAGTCCTTCGCCTCCCGACTCATCGAGGAGGCTCTCACTGCCCGCGGTGTCACCGTCATGACGGATGCCCGGGTGACTGCCGCCGAGCGGTCCCAGGCCAGTGACACCGGGCTCGGTCGTATCCATGGCGGCCCTGTCACGGTCACCTGTGCCGGTCGAACCATCGAGGCCGATGAGATTCTGGTCGCCACCGGCCGTCGCCCGCTCCTGACCGGCATAGGGCTGGAGACCGTCGGCCTGGAGCCCGACGACGTCCTGGACGGTCGCCTACCCGACTGGCTCTACGCCGTCGGCGACGCCAGTGGCGAGGCCCAGTTGACCCACATAGGCAAGTACCGGGCGCGCGTCATAGGGGAGAGGATCGCCGCCCATGCGGCGGGCTGCGAGCCCGAACCAGTGCCCGAGAGCATCCCGGTCCCGCAAGTCGTCTTCACCGATCCCCAGCTCGCCTCCAGCGGCCTGACCGAGCAGAGGGCCCGGGCCCTCGACCACGACGTCGTCACCGCCCAGGTCGGTTACACCTCGGCTGCTGGAGCTGCCCTCCTGCGCGACGATGCCCACGGTGAGGCCAAGCTCGTCGTCGACCGGCAGACGGGGGCCGTGCTGGGAGCCACCTTCGTGGGCCCTGGTGCGGGTGAGCTCATCCACGCCGCCACCATCGCTATCACTGCTGGCGTCCCCGTCCATCGGCTGCGTCACGCCGTGCCCGCCTACCCCACCGCCAGTGAGATATGGCTGCGCCTCATCGAATCCCTCCCGAGCGAGTTGCTCCACCCGAAGAGGTGATATGCGGCGGCGCCACGTGGCGTCCATGGGAAGCGGATGAGAGGTCTTCAGCGATATCAGCCTGGAGCAGCCTCGCCTTGAGTGGCATCAGTCTGAGAGACTGGGCGCATGCGAATCGCCATCGGTGCCCCGGGCAATGGAGCCCTCCTGAAGGACGCTCTTGCGGAACGACTGGCCGAGGACGGGCGCGTGAGCGACGTCCTCGACCTGTCCACGCCGGAGATCACCTACCCGGAGGTCTCCTTCCAGGTCGCCAGAGCAGTCGCCGAGGGGCGGGCCGACCGCGGGCTTCTCATCTGCGGCACCGGCGTGGGAACGGCCATCGCGGCCAACAAGGTGCCGGGGGTGCGCGCGGCGACCGCGCACGACCTGCTCACCGTGCGCGGCTCGGTGGAGAACTACGACGCCCAGATCCTGTGCATGGGACAGAACGTCATCGCCGCCCCCGCCGCCTGGGCGCTCATCGACATCTGGCTCGACCTGCGCCACGACTCCACCGGCAGCTACGGCCCCAAGGTCGGCGAGATCGCCGCCTACGAGGCGCGCCTCCACTCCTGACGGCGGCTCCATCGAGCGGACAGGTGCCCAGGGCACTATCCGCAGTCTCTACGTGCGTGGCCCCTGACGGAAACTCATCGAGGTCGCTGTCTACGAGGGTGCCTGAGGATTGCCCGGGTGCCGCAAGAGCATCCGTGTCCAAAACGGATACAAAGGAGTCCGAGGCCCGACATAGTCGCTGACTGAACCGCGGAATCGCGCGGTTTCTTTCTGCGTGTCTGAGCTGGGGGTGAGCCTTTGTATCCGATTTGGACACCGCCCAGCACATCGTGACCGGTCGCGCTGTGCGTGGGGCCGCGCTGTCCGGTGCGCGGCCTGCGTGAGGAACCTCGCGCGAACTTGCATTGAGTGCAATGATGCACTGAGTGCAAGATGGTGGCGTGACCGGAACCGACCTGCGCGCCACCCAAGCGCAACGCACCCGCGCTGCCATCCGCGCCGCCGCTCTCACCCTGACCCGGGAGCGCGGCTACGCCGCGATGACGGTCGACGATGTCGCCGCCCTCGCCGGAGTCTCCCGGCGCACTGTCTTCAACCACTTCGCCTCCAAGGCCGACCTCCTCGTCGTGGGCCTGGAGCCCCCGGCGCCCGAGGTTGTCGAGGCCTTCGTCAACGGCTCCGGAAGCCTCCTGGAGGACCTCGGTACCCTGCTCGCCTCCGGCGCCGAGTCCGTCGAGTCCGAGCGCGGCTGGCTCCTGTCCTTCCCGGAGATCGTGCGGGACAACCCCGAGGTGGAGCGCGCCGTCCACGAGCGGCTGCGCATCGTCGCCCAGTCCTTGGCGGAGGCCGCTGGCCGCCGCCTGGGAGCCGAGCCCGACGACCCGCGCACCCGCGCCGTCGTCGCCCTGGCCATGGCCATCCAGCGCAGCTCCCTGGACCTGTGGTGCGGCCGCTCCCACCCCTGGGAGGAGCGCCGTGATGCGGCAGCGCCCCCAGAGAATCCTGGAGCCCCCGAGGCCTCGGAGCGGTGCCCCCAGGTCCCCTTGGTCGATGCCGTCCGCACCATGGTTGAGGCGATCTCCGAGGTCGTCTCCCCACCCCGTCCTTCTCGCACCTGACTGAACCAGCTGTTTCCATCCTTTTTTATCCTTCGCCCTCAACCGACAAGGCCACACCTATGACTCAACGCACTTCGACGCCGGCCTCCGCCGGCACCGCCCTCCACGAACCGGGGGCGGAGTTCCACCCCGACCGCCGCTTCTGGGCCGTCTACGCCTCGCTCCTGATCGTCATGTTCCTGTCCGCCATGGACCAGACGATCGTCGGCACGGCCCTGCCCACCATCGTGGGCGATCTCGGCGGCGCCGCCCACATGGCCTGGATCCTGACCGCCTACACCCTGGCCATCACTGTGGCCATGCCGGTCTACGGCAAGCTCGGCGACCTCGTGGGACGCAAGAACCTCTTCCTGGTGGCCATCGCCCTGTTCCTGATCGGCTCGGCCCTGTGCGGCACCGCCGACTCCATGACCCAGCTCATCATCTACCGCTTCATTCAGGGGCTGGGTGGCGGCGGCCTCATGATCTCCTCCCAGGCGATCACCGGCGACCTCATCCCGCCGCGCGTGCGCGGCACCTACATGGCCCCCATGGGAGCCATGTTCGGCATCGCCTCCATCCTGGGACCCATCATCGGTGGCTGGCTCACCGACTCGGTCTCCTGGCGCTGGACCTTCTGGATCAACCTGCCGCTGGGCGTCCTGGCCTTCATCGCCATCTTCCTGGTGCTGCGCCTGCCCAGCAGTCGCCTGACCAGCCCCATTGACTGGTGGGGGCTCGGGCTCATGAACGCCGGCGCCATCGCCATCGTCCTCATGGCTACCTGGGGCGGCAACCAGTACGAGTGGACCAGCCCGGTCATCATCGGCCTGGGCGTGGTCGGTCTGGTCTGCTGGGGGCTGTTCGGCTTCGTCGAGACGCGCGCCATCGACCCCATCCTGCCCTGGACGATCCTCACCAGCCGCACCTTCATCGTCTCCACGCTCGTCGGCATGCTCGCGATGGGCGGCATGATCGGTGTGCTGAGCTATCTGCCCACCTACCTCCAGATGGTCTACGGCTACTCGGCCACCACCTCCGGCCTGCTCCTGGTGCCCATCACCATCGGGATGCTCATCTCCTCGATCCTCTCCGGTGTGCTCGTCTCGCGCACCGACCGCTACAAGATCTACCCGGTCGCGGGACCCCTGGTTGCCGCCGGCGCCGCCTTCTGGCTCTCCCGCCTGTCGACGACGTCGCCCGTCTGGCAGATCTCCGCGGCCACCTTCCTCATGGGGGCGGGTATCGGGCTGTTCTTCCAGCTCCTGGTCACCGTGGTGCAGAACGCTCTGCCGGCCAAGCACCTGGGCACGGCCACCAGCGGCAACAACTTCTTCCGCGAGGTCGGCGTCTCCCTGGGTGCCTCGCTCATCGGTGCGGCCTTCTCCTCCGGCCTGACCTCCAACCTCACGGATCGGATCGGGGCACTGGCCCGCAGCGCGGACCCGGCCGTCCTGGGGGAGCTGGCCCGGTTCAAGGACGCCGACACCTCCTCGCTCACTCCCGCCCTGGTCAACCAGCTGCCCTCCGCCCTGCACGACGCCGTGGCCGGCTCCTACGCCGACGCCCTCCTGCCGATCTTCGGCTGGATGATCCCGCTGTTCGTGGCGACCTCCGTCGTCGCCCTCTTCCTGCCCGAGGTGCCCCTGTCCCAGAAGACCGCCATGGAGCAGGTCGCCGAGGCGGAGGCCGAGGTCGACAGCGAGGCTGTGTCTGAGGCGGAGGCTGAGGTCGAGGACAAGCGAGCTGACGGCGTTGCGGGATGAGGCGCAGTAGGTGAGAGGATGGCCTGGTGATGGAGCAGATCATCAGGCGTCCGCCCCCGGCTGTGCTGCTGGCGATGGCGGGCGCGGCGCAGAGCGCCATGACTCGTGGTCGGACAGCGACACCCGCGTCGGTGGCGGCGGCCACCGCCGTCGTCGGCGGATCGCTGTGCCTGCTCGCCGGAAGCGCAGGCACCTTTCTTCGCCACCGCACCACCGTTGACCCGGTGAGGGTTGAGCGTGCCCAGCACCTCGTTGTGGACGGCCCCAACCGGCTGACGCGCAATCCCATGTACCTGGGTCTGACGGGCCTGCTGCTCGCGCACGCGATCGCGCGCAGGAGCCCGTCCGCGCTGATCCCGCTGGCCGGCTTCGTCTGGTTCATCGACCGCCACCAGATCCCGGCTGAGGAGAAGGCCCTGGAGGAGAGGTTCGGGCAGGACTACCTCGACTACAAGGAGACCGTTCCCCGCTGGCTGGGTACGCCGTGCACCCAGGGGTGCTGCCGATCTCTCTGTCGGCGCTGAGGGCGTGCGGCGCCTGAGGGTGGGGTGACCTGAATCGCGTGGTCGGCTGGAATGATCCGACGGCGCACATAGTTGAAGGTTGCATGAAAGCATTCGGGTTTCTCAGCTTCGGACACTATGGACACGGCCGCGGCCCTGGCGACCCCGACGCCGGCCAGGCGCTCAAGGAGGCCGTCGAGATCGCCGTCGGCGCTGACGAGATCGGCGTCAACGGCGCCTACTGGCGCGTCCACCACTACGCCCGCCAGGCCGCCGCCCCCATCCCGCTGCTCTCCGCGGCCGGCGCCTGCACCCAGCGCATCGAGGTCGGCACCGGTGTCATCGACATGCGCTAGCGCATGTCTGAGTTATGGCGTTGGACGGAACACCTATTGCTTGCGGGCACGCGCAGCCCGCAGTCCGTTGGCGATGACGACGACTTCGGCGACCTCGTGCACGAGGACGACCGCTGCCAGGCCGAGCACGCCGGTGATCGCCAGCGGCAGCAGCACAGTGATGATCGCCAAGGACAGCACGATGTTCTGGTTGATGATCCTGCCGCCGCGGCGGGCGTGGCGCAGAGCCTGCGGGATGAGGCCGAGGTCGTGGCCGGTGAAGGCGACGTCGGCGGACTCGATCGCGGCGTCGGAGCCGGTCGCGCCCATCGCGATGCCCACGGTCGCCCCGGCCAGGGGCGGGCGCGTCGTTGATGCCGTCGCCGATCATCGCGGTCGGCGACGTCTCGAGAACCCGGCGACGATGCGAGCCTTGTCCTCGGGACGCAGCTCGGCGTGCACGTCGCCGATCCCGGCCAGCTTCGCCAGCGCAGCGGCGGTGCGGGAGTTGTCGCCGGTGAGCATGCTCACCTCGACGCCCTGGTCGCGCAGGCTCCGCACGACCTCGGGGACCTCGGGGCGCAGCTCGTCGCGGACGCCGATCGCCCCGGCCAGGAAGCCGTCGACGGTGACGAGCACGCAGGTCTGCCCCTCGGCCTCCAGGTCCTCAGACCCGAGCCTTGAGCGGACCGGCGTCGATCCAGCGCGGACTGCCCACCGCCACCCTGCGGCCGTCGACCAGGCCACCGATGCCGTGCCCGGCCTCCTCGGCCACGTCCTGCGCGGCGGGGGTTCCCCGGCCCGCGGCGGCGATGGCGGCGGCGAGTGGGTGCGTCGAGTGCTGCTCCACGGCGGCAGCCCAAGCAAGCACCTGCGCATCGTCGAACCCATGGGCGGCGACGATGGCGGTTACCTCGGGCCGGTTGCGGGTCAGAGTGCCGGTCTTGTCCACGGCCAGGTGCCGGATGCCGCCGAGGCGCTCGAAGGCGGCCCCGCTCTTGATGACGACGCCGAACTTGGTCGCCGCGCCGATCGCGGAGACCACGGTGACGGGCACCGCGATCGCCAGCGCGCAGGGGCTGGCCGCGACGAGGACGACCAGGGCGCGGGTGATCCAGGTCTCCGGGTCGCCGAGCAGGGGACCCGAGCACGCCGACGAGGACGGCGAGGACCATCACGCCGGGCACCAGCGGGCGGGCGATCCGGTCAGCGATCCGGGCTCGGTCGCCCTTCTCGGCCTGGGCCTGCTCTACCAGCTCCACGATCGTGGTCAGCGAGTTGTCGGTGCCCGCGGCGGTCGCCTCGACCTCCAGCACGCCGGCGCTGTTGATCGCGCCCGCCGACACCGCTTCTCCGGGCGCGACCTCGACCGGGATCGATTCACCGGTGATCGCCGAAGTGTCCAGGCTCGACCGGCCCGAGCGGACCAGCCCATCGGTCGCGACCCGCTCGCCAGGGCGGACCAGCAGCACGTCGCCGACGGCGATCTCCCTGGCCGGGACCGAGGTGGAGGTCCCGTCGCGCAGCACGGTCGCGGTCTCCGGCACGAGCTTCAGCAGCGCGCGCAGCCCGCCGCGGGCGCGGTCCATCGCCTTGTCCTCCAGGGCCTCGGCGATCGAGTAGAGGAACGCCAGCGCGGCCGCCTCCTCGACGTAGCCGAGGATCACCGCGCCCACAGCGCTGATCGTCATCAGCAGCGCGATCCCGAGCTTGCGCTTCACAACGAGATTCCGGATCGCACCGGGCACGAACGTGTACGCGCCCAGCAGCAGGCCCGCCCAGAACGCGACCAGCGCCGCGATGTGCAGCCCCGACCACTCCAGCGCCAGGCCGGTGCCGAACGCGACGCCGGAGAGGATCGGCACGACCAGGCCGGGATCACGCCACCACGGGCGCTCTGCCTCCTCTGCCTCGTCCGCGGGGCTGGTCGTCGGCTCGTCGCAGCCGCAGGCGGCGCTCACGAGGCGTCCCCCGAGACTGCTTGCGGCGCAGCGGCCCGGCACCGAGCAGGCCGGGTCGATGCACGGCGCGCTCTCGTCCACGGCGAGGGTCACATCGACCAGTGCCGTCAGCGCCGCGGCCAGGTGCGGGTCGGCGATCTCGTAGCGAGTCTGGCGGCCCTCGGGCTCGGCGACCACGATCCCGCAGTCGCGCAGGCAGGTCAGGTGGTTGGACACGTTCGAGCGGGTCAGCCCCAGCTCGCGCGAAAGCACCGCAGGGGTGGCTCGGGCTGTCGAGCAGGGACATCAGGATGCGGGAGCGCGTCGGGTCGGCCATGGCCCGGCCGAGCCGGTTCATGACGTCAAGACGCGAAGCAATGGTCAGCATGCACTGAACTATACAGCAGCCGCTGACCTAATGTCCAGTTGTCGCGGCTGCCGCACGCTGCGCGCGCTTGCCCTCGTGAGGCGTGATCACCTCTTGCGCCAGCGGGAGCCACTTCGGCATCCCGCGGCCCTTCCAGGTCTCCACGAGACCCGCAACCCAGCTGACGGACGCGAAGGCCCGTAGCCGGCCCCGGCGAGGCCAGCGCCGACCACGAGCCACCGGCCGATGCCGAGCCACACGCTCCCGTCCACGTCCAGCGCCCACTGAACACCCGTGATGAGCCCGGCGATGCCCATCCAGAGACCGGCGACGACCACGGCCACCGGCAGGAGAACGAGGCACATCGCGGCGGCGGCGGACCAGAGCTGTCGCGCCTCCAGCTTCGCCGTCGCGGCGATGATCCGCTCCGCCCGCGCGTTCGAGGCGTCGAGGCTCGCGGTCATCGTGGCCGAAGCCTCCCCGGCGACCTGCTCGACAGCCTTCTCGACCCGTTCCTCGGTGCGCTTCTCGATCCGCTGGACCGCGCCGCCGACCTGGCTCACGAGCTTCTGGTTCGCTGTGACCTGCGCCTTCAGACCCTCAATCGCCGAGGCCGTAGCCGCGCGATTCTTCTGCGCCTCCGCGACCAAGCTCCGCGAAGCGGCGTTCAAGCTCTCGCCGTTGAGACTCTGCGCGAACTCGCCGAGCGTGCTCGCGATCTCGTTCTGCCTGCTCTCGATACTCGCGATCCTCGCGGACACGTCGCTGGAGGGCGAGGAGGTCGACGCCGGGGCCGTGATCCGCTCCAGCCGCCTCGTCGTCTCCTCGTCCATGACCTTCACGAACCCCGCGAGCTTCTTCTGCTGTTCGGTCAGCGTGGCGATCCTCGTGTTCTGCGCCTCGACGGCGGCGAGGATCGAGGTCAACAGCTCCATCGTCTCCGGACTGCCGAGCTGCTGCTGCGACTGCTCGGGCTCGTTCTGCTGCTTCAGCCTGTCGAGCGCTGCGCTCATGTTCCTTCTCCTTCTGCTGCTGGTGGTAGTCGAAGAACGCCTGCGCGCCCTCCGGGGTGAAGTCCGCCGAGAGGGCGCTCGCGCGCTTGCGGCGCTCGGCGCGGCCGGACTCGCCGCGGCGATCCTCGATGTAGAGCGTCCAGGTCTCTTGCCCGGCGCGCTTGCCCTTCTTGCTGACGGGGCTGTGCAACCGCATCCGCGGCACCCGCTCCCCCGTCATCGCCGAGCCGCTGGTTCTGCTCCTCGATCACCGAGACCAGACCGGCCTTGTCCACCGCCCGGGGATCGGCCAGCGCCGCGCTCATCCGGTCGCCCATCTCGCGGTCGAGCGATCCCTCGGCGAAGTCCTCGCGGCGCAGCTCCCAGTCCTTCGGTGCGTGCTCCAGCCGCTTCACGACCGAGAGCCCGTGTTCTCGCATCAGCTGGTCGTTCGCCGACTGGACGCCCCGCTGATTCCCGGCCTTGCGGTCGTGGAACGTGCGATAGTCCGAGAGCGCCTTCCCCGTCCGGTTGTTGTGGTTGATGACCAAGATGTGGTTGTGCGGCTTCTTGCCCCGCCCATCCACATGACTGACTACGAGGCAGTCGGAATCCGGGTGCATCTTCTTCGCGAGCTGATAACCGAGATCGTTCACCCGCTGCACGTCCTCCGGACTCTTCGGGTCGAACTCCTCGTCGCTGAACGACTGGCGGTAATGCACCGCCTCGACCTCGCGCGTCGTGTTCTGCGTGAGCGACCGAGCGCGCGCCGAGAACGCGCCGGGGCCTCCCGGCACATCGCACGTGATCGCGATGCCCCGCTCGTCCTCCTTGCCACGGATATAGCGCTCCCGTGTCGGCGGCGCTGGCGCTCGGGCTGTAGTGCGTGGTGCTCATGAGGCCGCCCGATCCCCGAGCAGGGCGCGGACCTCGCGCAGCAACTCGATCAGCTCGGGCACCTCCGCCGACAGCGCCACTGACTCACCAGCCCGCGCCCGGCGGTCGAGGTCGTTGACGTTGATCGCCAGCGGGCGAATCTGCGCGGCCAGCTCGCGAGCATCCGCCGACGCCTGCACCCGCGCCTCGACCCCGAGCAGGGTACGCGGCCACGGCGGCGTCCAACTCCTCGCTCCGAGAGGCGTGGAGGGCATCCCGGACGACGGTCCGCACCCACGTGCTCGGAGCCAGCCCGAGCCGCTTCGCACGAGTGCGAAGCGCCGCGAGCGTCTCCTCTCCGAAGTCGGTATCGAGCTTCGCGCGGCTCCCCACGACGACGCTTCGCGCCGCCGTGACTCTGACGCACAGCCTCCGCATCAGCCCGACCGGTGTTCACCTGGGGAGTCGGTCTGCTGCTCCACCTGTACGCCAGAGTGGCAAGCAGTAGCCGTGTCGGACATTTCGCTGGCGCTCATGTCCTCCCCGGCTGCTTGCGAGGGGCCTCCGGCCCCCTCGACCCCCTGGAAGAGCGCATCGCGTTCGGTGCTCATGCGGCACCTCCGATCAGCGCCAGCGGCACGTCAGGGGCTCCGCACCGCGAGCCCGCCCAGCAGCTCAGCAACCGCGCCCTCAGCGTCATGTTCCGCCGAGGTCTCCGGACCGTAGGTCAGTTCCCGCGACCCGACGTTCTGGTGATACGCGTTGCCGTACATGCCGGGCGTGTGTGCGGCGGTCGGGATGCTGCACTGGTGCCACTCGTAGGGCTCGATCTTCCCAATGTGCTGCACGAGGTAACGATTGATGTCGTCGGCACGATAGACCTTCACGACCGAGGCCAAGCGGCGGATGAACTGGTCCAACGCCTCGTCCACGTTGCCCTTCTGGCGGGCGTAGTAGAAGAACTCGACAGGCTCGATCGTCGCCGTGATGACGATAAGGCGCGGGGCCACCTCGCCCTTGTTCTTGTACCGAGCCTTCGCAGGCGAGGCGTTGTACGGATCAAGCAGCAGCAGCCAGTCGTTCGCATCCATCGCCGAGGCCCGCAGATCGTCCAGCAGCAGCACCTCCTCGCCTCGCCAGTCATCAAGCGGGTTCCCCGTCGCGGCCCGGTAGACCTGCCACCGCTCGCCGTGCGCGTTCGCCGCGTTGATCGCCTCGGTGATGAAGTCCGTGGCGAACCGGGTCTTGCCGATCCCGGCATCCCCATGGACGAACACCACGTGCGTCGAGAACTCACCGGCGCGGAGCTTCGCCGCCGCCCGGTATGCGCGGCGCTGGCCGTAGGACGACAGCGCGTCGTCGATCTTCCGCTGATGCCGCGAGTAGATGTCGAACAGCTCGTCCGTGAGCATGATCTGATCCCGCGTGAACTCGCCCTGGAGCACGCGCTCGCGCATGTCCTCGAAGTTCTCGGCGACGACCTTCTTCTTCACGTGCGCGCGCCCCTTGAGCCAGGTCTCCCGACGCTGGGCGTCGATCCCGAGGTAGTCAGGCCCACGCACCGTAGCGACCTCCGAAGGCGCGTATTGGTGCTTGTCCGCGTACTTCACGTGCGTCAGATACGACAGCATGTTGTCGTAGGCGTACCGCCCGCGGCCCGGCTTCTCGACGTACTGGGGCTCGACGCCGATGCCGAACGCGAGCCGATCCAGCGGTGCGCTCTTCGCACGGCTGGCGAACTTGATGACCGCGTGCAGGTGATCGGGCTTCGGCTCGATCACCAGAGCCTTCTCCGTGTCGCTCCAGACCTCGCGCTCGTCCTTGTCATGCACGATGCCGTAGGCCTCGACGACCTCGCAGCCGGTGGCCTCGAGCCGCTGCACCACGTAGGCGAGGATCGCTTCGGCTCCCTGCTGGAGCAGCGCGGCCCCGTTCGGGTCCTCGGCAGCCCAGGTCCAGTACGACGGATCGAGGTACTGCGTGAGCCCGATGCTCGTCGGGTTGTTCTCCTGCTTAGCCACGGCGACCACCCCCGCCGCGGACAGCGCGGAGGGCCTCAGAGAGAGTGCGGCGCCTAAATGACCCCCCTATTGACCCCCAAATGAGACCCAAAATGATCCCACGAGGCCACGCGACGGAGCGCGGGCGGAACCGACCGCTGACCAGGCACGTTGTTGCAGGACGCGGCAATCGACAAGCCCTTGCCGCGCCCGTAGGAACGAATGAGGCTCCCGAAACTCTTAGAGTGCGAAGCACGGCTGCGGACCGTCATCACGACGACGGGCAGCCCGCCTTCGGCGGGTGCCAGGCCAGGCCCTCCGGGCGGGGTCAGGTCGGCGGGAGCGGTGCTGAGGTTGCGTGCGTCGGCGCGGGCGTCGGCGACGGCGATCTCGACGGACTCCTCCAGCACGGAGCGGAGCACGCCGAGGTCGTAGAGACGTGCCTCGGACTCGGCGAGGGAGGGGTCGCCCTGTCGCCAGCGGAAGCCGTTCACGTGGTCGAAGGCGGCGGAGTTGGCGCTCATCAGTGACCACCGCCCATCACGGCGGCGACCGCGGCGCGCTGTCGCGGGGTCAGGGGCGTGCGAGCCAGGCGTTCACCGGCCAGACGACCAGCAGCACGAGCGGCGGCGATGACGGGATCGAGGCCGTCTGCCTGCGGAGAAGGAGTGGAGCCCTGATCGAGGCCAGGGCGGTCGAGCGCGGATGCGCGGGGAACGTCGATAACGACAGACATCGGAAGTCCTCAGACATGAGTATCTTCCGGTTCCCCGCCACGGTAATTGGGCTGTTTGACCGGCTACTCATCCGGGGAGCAGAACCCCGCGCTTCTAAGTCGCGGCCCCGGTGGGATCTTCTTGTCTGCAACCACTCTCCCACGAGTCGACTCACCATTGCAATGACGAGTCGACTCATGAGTCAGTCGCGACGCGGCTCTATCCGAATCAGGTCGGGGTCGAATTTCACGTGACCGGGCGTGATGGGCTCGATGGTCACCGTCACCAGCTCGTCCACGAGCATCCGGCGGCGGTCCACGTCCAACACCTTCCACTTCGCCTCGACCACCTCGCGGCGCTCCGCGGTGCCGACCGGCTCCTCGACGTCCGCGAGCAGCTTCGCCGCCGCCGACACCGAACGGTCGAGCAGCTCCGCGTCGATCTCGTCGATGCGGGCCTTCACGTCGTTGATCGCTGCCGTTATCTCCAGGACCGGCTGATGGATGTCGCGCAGCAGCGGGCTCAGCTCCTTCACCCGATCGACCAGGGCGTTCCGCTCCGTCAGCAGCTCCTCGCGATCCGGCCCATCGTCCTCCTGTGGCATCACGAGGTCGTGCACGTCCACCGAGGACAGACGCGTGAGTACCGCCTCGGTGACCATCGCATCGACGGGCTCGCGCTGGCGGGTGAGATGGAACTGCTCGCCGCAGCGGTACGTCGGCTGCTTGCGGCTGTTCGTCCCCGAGACGAGCGTCGCGCCGCACTTCCCGCACAGCCCGATCGTGGACAGGGAGATACTTCGGCTGGTTCCCCTGCCTCGCCGACCTCCGCACGTTGTCCTCCAGCTTCGCCACCGCGGCCCGCCACGTCTGCTCGCCGACGATGGGCGGGAACGCCTCGCCCTGAACCGGGTACAGCTCGCCCGACGCGTAGTGCTTGATGTAGCCACAGTAAAGCGGGTTCGCGAGCAGGTAGCGCACAGCATCGACGGAGAACTCCGACCCACGCGCGGTGAAGTGACCGGCGCTGTTCAGGTCCTCGCGGATTCGCCGGATCGACAGGGACGGCTCGCCGAGGAACGCATCGAAGGCCGCCGTACGGCGGCGGCCTCCTCCTCGATCAACTCGCCGTCCCTCGTCCAGCCGAACGCCTTCCAGGCGGACGTGGGGATGCCCTCGGCGCGTCGGCGCTCGTTCGACCTGATTTGTCGCTCGGCCTTGCGTCGTGCCTCGAACCGGGCGAGAGCGGCGAGCATCGTCGCCCGGAACTCCCCGTCCGCGCTGATCCCGCTGGCCGGCTTCGTCTGGCTCATCGACCGCCACCAGATCCCGGCTGAGGAGAGCGCCCTGGAGGAGAGGTTCGGGCAGGACTACCTCGACTACAAGGAGACCGTTCCCCGCTGGCTGGGTACGCCGTGCACCCAGGGGTGCTGCCGATCTCTCTGTCGGCGCTGAGGGCGTGCGGCGCCTGAGGGTGGGGTGACCTGAATCGCGCGGTTGGACGGAATGATCCGACGGCGCACATAGTTGAAGGCTACATGAAAGCATTCGGGTTTCTCAGCTTCGGACACTATGGACACGGTCGCGGCCCTGGCGACCCCGACGCCGGCCAGGCGCTCAAGGAGGCCGTCGAGATCGCCGTCGGCGCTGACGAGATCGGCGTCAACGGCGCCTACTGGCGCGTCCACCACTACGCCCGCCAGGCCGCCGCCCCCATCCCGCTGCTCTCCGCGGCCGGCGCCCGTACCCAGCGCATCGAGGTCGGCACCGGCGTCATCGACATGCGCTACGAGAACCCGCTCTACCTGGCTGAGGAGGTCGCCGCCCTCGACCTGCTCACCGACCAGCGTATCGCCATTGGCATCTCCCGGGGCTCGCCGGAGCAGGCCCTCCGTGGCTGGGAGACTTTCGGCTACACCGGCGGCGTCGACCCGCGCGGAGCCGACGTCGCCCGCGCCCACACCGCCCAGTTCCTCGACGCCGTCCGGGGCGTCCCGCAGGCGGACCTCGACACCAGCGGTGGCATGGCACCCGGTGCGAGCTCCCGTCTGCGCATCGAGCCGCACGCCCCCGGCGTGGACCGCCGCCTGTGGTGGGGAGCCGGCTCGCGGGAGACCGCTGAGTGGACCGCCCGTCAGGGCCTGAACCTCATGAGCTCGACCCTCCTGACCGAGGCCACTGGTGAGGGCTTCTCCCACCTTCAGGCCGAGCAGATCCGCCGCTACCGCGAGGCGTGGAAGGAGGCCGGCCACGACTGGACCCCGCGCGTGAGCGTCTCGCGCTCCATCTTCCCGATCGTCTCCGAGGTCGACCGGAAGTTCTTCGCGCTGCGCGGCGAGGACTCCCACGACCAGATCGGCATCATCGACGGCCTGCAGTCGACCTTCGGGCGCACCTATGCCGCCGAGCCCGACGTCCTCGTCGAGCAGCTCGCCCGGGACGAGGCGCTCCATGCCGCCGACACCCTCATGCTCACCATCCCCAGCCAGCTCGGCGTCGACTTCAACCTCCACATCCTGCAGGCCTTCGCCGAGCACGTCGCCCCGGCACTGGGGTGGCAGCCCAACACCGCCGGACCGGTGACGGGCTACTCCCTGGAGGCGTAGACCTCCGGCACCGGTCGCCGTCCCGTCCGGTCGCGATACGGTTCCGTCATGGATGGCGCAGGCGATCAGGCCCCGGTGGTCGCGTGGATGGAGCACCACCAGGTGCTCCTGTACCTGGGGGCGCTCGTGACCGGCGCCGGCCTGGGGCTGGCCGCTCCTGCAGCCGGCCGCCTTCTTGAGGTGGCGATCTCCCCGGTGCTGGCCGCTCTGCTGTACGCGACCTTTCTCGGCGTCCCCTTCCATCGCCTGCGGGCCGCCTTCGCTGATGCCCGGTTCATGGCGGCGCTTCTGGCGGTCAACTTCCTGGTGGTGCCGACGGTGGTCCTGCCGCTGTCCCGACTGGTCGCCGATGAGTCGGGGCTCCTGGTCGGCACCCTCCTGGTGCTCCTGGCGCCCTGCGTCGACTACGTCATGGTCTTCACCCGTCTGGCCGGCGGCGCATGGTCGCGGATCCTGGCGGCATCTCCGGTGCTCATGCTCCTCCAGGCCCTCGTCCTGCCACTGTGGCTGGCCGTTGCCGCCGGCTCGCCTGGGGCCCAGGGCGGTGGTATCAGCTGGCGACCCTTCGCGCAGGCCTTCATCCTCATGATCGCACTGCCTATGGGGCTGTCGATCCTCACGCGGCGCGCCGCACCCCGGGGCCGGTCCGCCGTCCGGCTCGCATCAGCGACGACGGCGCTCATGGTTCCGCTCATGATGGCGACCCTGGTGCTCGTCGTCGCCTCCCAGGTTCCCCACGTCGCCTCCCGGCCCGACGTCGTCGCCCGGGTGGTTCCGCTCTTCGCGACTTTCGCTCTGGTGATGCCGGTTGTGGGAGACATCGCCGGGCGCATGGCCCGACAGGGACGTCAGGAGCGCCTGGCGCTCGCCTTCTCCGGGACCACCCGTAACTCGCTGGTGGTTCTGCCGTTGGCTCTGGCGCTGCCCGATTCCATGGGGATGGCACCGATTGCGGTGGTGACTCAGACCCTGGTGGAGCTCGTGGTCATGGCAGTCGGTGTCCGTCTGCTTCCCCGCCTTATTCGATAGAGCGGGGACAGAGGGGTTGTGGAGACGAAACCGCCGCAATGATGTCGACAAATGACGTGGCCTGTGGGTCTCGGACTCTCCGAGCCCCACAGGCCCCTGTCGTTGAGGGCGGTATCGCCTCTGGATCCCATATTCCAGAGGGACTCAACCCTCCTTCGCCAGAGCGGCTCACGCCGAGCTCCCCTATCAACTCGGGCGGCCTCGAAATCCGATCGGTCATCGGGCTCCCCAACCCTCGCGACCAGTTCCGTCCGGCGGCGGTCACTATGTAACCCGCTGCTCCTGTGGGAGCACTTCAATGTACCTGAGAGTAGTCTGGGAATCCATTCGCGGAATTTGTTTCGTTTTTCCGAGTCTGGATACTGCCCTTTTCTTAAGGGGGTTAATGGCGTTAATTCTCGGTGCATTTTAAACGTATAGGTAATCCTTCTGCGTTGATTCCCTCTCAGGTGTTGTCCCGGAAATGGGGTGTATTGTTCAGCCGTCCAACCGTCAATCAACGGGTGGAAGGTGGTGGTTGTCCGGCTCAGGGCGCCGGATACCGCCGGCCCCCGATCTCCAAGGAGCAGTTGCCTATGCCGCAGGTCACCGGAGCCGTTCATGAGGTGGGTGTCGACCAGCTCTTCTTCTCCACCACAGACGCGCGTGGTGTCATCCGCCACTCGAACAACGTCTTCATCGAGCTCTCGCGCTATCGGCGTGACGAGCTCTCCGGCGCCCCGCACAACATCATCCGCCACCCGGAGATGCCCGGTGGCGCCTTCAAGGCCATGTGGGACACCCTCAAAGCCGGCAGCCCCTTCGCCGCCTACGTGCGCAACCTCGCCGCCGACGGCAGTGAGTACGACGTCTTCGCCACCGTCACCCCACTGTCCGACGGCGGCTACCTCTCGGTGCGCACCCGTCCGGTGTGCTCCGACCTGTTCGACACCGCCTGCGCCATCTACAGCGACGCTCGCGCCGTCGAGGATGAGGCCATCCACGCCGGGGCCAACCGCCGGGCGGCGGCCGAGGAGGGGTCTGAACCGCATCGCCGAGAAGCTGGCCGGAGCGGGCCTGTCCTCCTACGAGGAGTTCCAGAACACGGCCCTGCCGGCGGAGGTGGCGCGTCGGGAGGAGCTCTCCGAGGGCATCCCGGTGCGCCCAGACGCCACCGGGGACCTGCGCGTCATGCTCGACTCGGTCACCAGGATCGCCGCCGGGCTCGACTCGTGGATGTCCGGTCAGCAGCAGCTCGCCGAGCTCTCCGCCTCCCTCAAGGCCGCGGGGAAGGGACTGACCCGAACCCTGGAGGACCCTCGCCTGAACTCCGCGCACATCTCCGCCCTGGACCGCTCCGACCCCCGGGTCAAACCCCTGGCCGACCTGCTGGACCTGTGGACCCAGATGCAGGGCCTGGTCAGTCCCCTCGTGGCGAGGCTCGTCGACACCCTGGCCCAGCTCGACACCAACGGCGCCCGCACCCGCTTCCGCATCGCCCTGGCCCGTCTGCACACCACCATCAGCTCGCTGTTCACCGTCGAGCTCATCGACGGCGTCGGAGATCCCGCAGTACTCGGCGCAGGCCATCCCCGACCTCATCGAGTCGCTCCGTGAGGGCATCGCCGAGATGGAGCGTCAGGCCCAGGCCCACAGTGCGCTCGCGGCCCAGGCGGTCGCCTACATCGGCGAGGCCAGCCGTATGATGACGATCCCGAACCAGCTCCTCATGCTGTGGACCGGATCGGCCGCGTCGAGTGACCCGGAGCTGCCCGCCACCGCCGCAGAGCTCTCCAGTGCCGCCTCCGGCGTGGTGGAGTCCGTGGGCCGTCGCCTGGCCGAGCTCGATGACCTTGCCGCCCGCTGCCAGGCCGCTCATGTCGCCGACAACTTCGCGGAGCTGAGGGAGGCCCTGGACTCCTTCACGACGGCGGCCGGTGCCGTCGCCCCGAGCTGAATCGGTTCGGCGCCGGTCGGCGAACGTATCCGTTCACCAACCGGCGCCGCTGCGCTGACCGGAAGCCGATCGGGCGCTGACGGGGTCGTCGTGACCCCGGCGGGCCTCAGTTCTGGCCGGGCCCTTCGCCTGGCCACAGGCGAGCCGAGGTGTCGGGGACAGCTGTGTCGGAGAATCCCGTGGACCCGCTCACAGATCCCGTTGGTGAGCCGTACCCGTAGGGGGTGGGCTGCTGCGGCCCGACGGGACCGGCCATGTTCGGGGGCGCTCCAAAGGCCGCCTGTCCGACAGGCGCGGTTCCCACCGGAACGGGCACGGGAACGGGGGAGGCCCAGCGCAGCTCATCGCGAGGGAGGTCGTAGGTCACGCCGGGGTAGCGACCGAACTGCTCCTCGCTGGGCACGGCCGAGGAGGTGGAGTTCAGCACCGCCAGCATCTGCTCCGGCGTCGGCCACGAACCGGACCGCCCGTTGCCGCTGGGAGCCGACGGCGGGAACCAGGCCGTGGACTCCGGTGGGCGGATCATGATCCGCCCCGGGCGGCTGCGGTCGCGCAGGGCGTGGGCGCGCCAGGTGATGACCGGGTGCGTGGACCGCCAGACGGTCATGTGGAGCCACAGTCCCTTCTCCCGCGTGGCGCGATCCGCCACGGCGTGGGTGTTGACCTCGGCACCCAGGTACTTGCCGCCGGAGAGCACCCCCACGACCCCGGGCACGCCCTCGGGCGCGTAGGTGTAGCCGTGGTTGTCCGCCGTGTACTCCTGGGCCCGAACCAGCGCTTTGCCCACCAGCGGGACGTTGAGGCCGAGGGTGACGAACAGCAGACGCAGCATGGAGATGTGACCCGCGGCGAGGTGCCCGACCTCGTGCCCGATCACGAAGCGCAGCGCCTCAGGGTCGCGGGCCCGGCCGCCGATCTCGAAAAAGTCGGAGTTGACGACCACGAAGCGCCGGTAGCCGTGGCCGGCTGCGAAGGCGTTGATCTGACCGTTGCCCATGGTCACGTAGGCATCGGGAACCCGGCGCAGACCGAACTGCCGGGCCGCCTCGACCACCATCCGATAGCCCTCCGGGAACTGGGTGGGACTCATCTGGACCGCGGTCGCACGAAGCTTGGCGTACAGCATCGCGCGCGCCACCCACAGGATGATCGGGATGACGGGCACCAGCAGGAGGAACCGCGCACCGCCGCCCGCCTCGCTGAGGAAGAAGTCGCGAACCTGAGCCCCCAGGCCGGTCGGTTCAGGCACGGCCACCAGCCAGATCACCAGGGCGATCCAGGCCAGGTAGGCAAGTGCAGTCGCCAGGCTGGTCACGACCAGGAGCGGGATCTCGGCAGGGTGACGCAGCTGACGGATGCCCTTGAAGCCGTGAATGGTCGCGCCATTGAACATCCGTGGACGGGAGGTCGGTACGGCCGGCGGCGTCGGGTCAGAAGAGCCGAGGACGGTGGATGGAACATGTGGTGGCATGACGGCAACCTAAACGACTCGCCGCTGGATTCATCTCCTGCCCCAGGAGGATCTTCGCGCCTCGCGTATCAGCCGTCTGGTGGGAAAAGGTGCGGTTGATCGCTTCCCTCGAATGACCCTGCGGCACCAGCCCTCCCGCAGGGGCCGGGGTCAGGCGGAACCTGACGCCGTCGATCGCGACCCCGTAGGCTCCTGCCCGTGCCGCACTCCGCATCTCCGCCCTCACCGTTCTTGCCCTCGCAGCCTCTGCCCTCCCTGTCCGGGAACCCGGACCACGCCGTGCCCTGGGGCATGCAGATCGCCGTGCGCTACGACAAGGTCCACCCGCCCCGGAGGATCGACGTCGCCGAGGCGGCCGCGCGCGCCGTCGTCTCCCTCCTGGCCTCACCCGCCGCCGCCCCGGTGGGCGGGAACCCGCCGCCGCCCCCGGTGGGCCGTGGAACCCGGCCGTCGACTACTGGCGCGACGGGCGCATCCGCAAGCTCGTGCGTCGGGCCCGCGGCAAGCGCTGGGAGGAGGTCCAGGCCATCGACGGCGTCACCGTCACCCAGGACGGTCCGGCCGGCTGGGGGCAGGCCGCTGCCCGCGCCTTCGTCCCCGGGCCGGTGCGCCCCCTGCCCGGGGCCCTGGCCAAGACCCAGGTGGAGGGCACCCACTTCCCACCCGGTGACGAGCTGCCCCCGCCGCCCGCCGAGATCACCGCGCGCGTCGCCCAGGACCCGGCCGCGGCCGAGGAGATCGCGCTCACGGCGGCGTCGGCCTCCACCGGTGCCCTCGTGACGATCGAGGTGACCCCCCTGCACGAGATGACCTCGGGCAAGCTGGCCGCCCAGTGCGCTCACGCCGCCCAGCTGGCCTGGGAGAGCAGCGCCATGCCGCCCACCCTGAGACAGGCATGGGCCGACGACGGCTACCGGGTGCGCGTCGTCGTGCCCAGCCGGGAGCAGTGGGAGACCACCACCCGGCCCGTCAGCGTCACCGACGCCGGCTTCACCGAGCTCGACGGCCCCACCGAGACGACCCGCGCCTCCTGGTGAGGGAGGTTCCTCAGCGATCAGCGTGCTCGGGCTCCGGCACCCCGCGGAACACCCACAGCCGGATGAACACGTAGAGGTAGATGCCCTCGCAGCAGGCCGAGATGACGCGCGCCAGCTCGGCGTTGACCCCGAACCAGTGCAGCAGTGAGGACAGCCCCAGGATGAAGATGACGTACTGGCTGACGACCCCGGCCATGTAGCCCGCCCCCTGCTGGACGACGTGCCCGTGGGCCTGGAAGTTCAGCCACCGGTTGAGCAGGAAGGAGTAGACGGCCGCGATGGCGTAGCCGACCGTGACCGCCACCGGGTAGAACCAGTGAAGGTGGTTGTAGAACACCCACAGGCAGGTGATGTCCAGGAAGAAGGCGGAGCCGTTGATGATCGCGTAGCCGATGAAGGTCACCGGCAGCCGACGGCGCACGAAGCCCGGCAGGACGGAGTGGATCGCCGTGATGAGGCGCAGGAAGACCTCCGGGGCGCGGCGGGTCGTGGAGGCGGAGGACTCGACGGTGGACGCAGCTCCTTCAGCGGTGGTGGTCCCGGGGGCCCGGTCGTCCGTCGCGGTTCCTGCCATGAGGTGTCCTTCCCTGTGAACGCTCCTGTCAGGGGGAGTCTTCCCCGACCGCGCCGGTTGGGCAAGTTCCGAAAGGAGGAACAGTGGCCCGCCGGCTCATCCGTGCGGCGCAGAGGCGGCCGGCGTCAGGGCCTGGGCGACCTCGCGGCGCAGCAGATCGCCGCCGGCGTCGGCCGGGTGGTGGATAGTGCGCAAGCCCACCTCGCGGGCCGCGGCGATGTTGGTGGCGCTGTCATCGACGAACAGGGCCTGGTCCGCCTCCACCCCCGCCAGCTCCAGCAGCCGGTGGAAGTAGGCGGCATCCGGCTTGGCCACCCCCAGCGTGCAGGAGTAGCCGTCGATGTCGCACAGGCCGTCATAGCCCAGCTGCTCACGCATCCAGGCCCGACGCTCCCACTGCTGATTGGTGGCCAGGACCGTGGTGTAACCCGCCTCGCGCAGGTCCCTCACCACCTGCCAGGCCACAGGGTCGGGCGTGGCCCGGTGCCACATCTCCAACAGGTCCGATGCGCGCAGCTCCAGCCCCAGGTCCTTCACCACCCGCTCCAGCAGCTCGGTGAGGGTCTCCCGACCTGCCAGGGCGTCGGTCTCACCATCGATCATGGCCTGGGCGAAGGCGGGTCCGCCGCCGCGGGTCAGCGCCTCGCCCCACGGGGTGCCGATGAGCTGCAGAACGCCGTCGGCATCGAGCAGGACGGCGCGCACGGGCGTGGACGAGGCGGGCGGGATGACCGGCTGAGAGATACTCACACCCCGATTCTGCCCTACCTCACGGTGGGTTTTGCTTGGGAGGTCGGTCGGGGCGCGGGGCGCACCGGTGGAAGACTGGGGCCATGACTGATGCCGCCAGCACCCCCACCCGTGACGCTGCCGCGATCCTGCGCGACGACGACGCCTACACCGACTCCCTCATCGACTTCGTCACCGCCTCACCCAGCTCCTACCACGCCGCCGCCGAGGTCGCCCACCGCCTGGAGGCAGCCGGCTTCACCGGCGCCGATGAGACCGTCACCTGGCAGGAGGACCTGCCGCGGCGCGGCTACGTCATCCGCGATGGCGCCATCGCCGCCTGGGCTCTGCCCGAGACGCTCAACCCGGGGGCGGGCGTGCGCATCGTCGGCGCCCACACCGACTCCCCGGCCCTCAAGCTCAAGCCCGCCGCCGCCCTCGTCCGCTCCGGCTGGCAGCTCATCAACGCCGAGGTCTACGGCGGCCCCCTGCTCGCCTCCTTCCTCGACCGCGAGCTGGGCCTGGCCGGACGCCTGACCACCCGCGACGGCGCCGTCCACCTCGTGCGCACCGGACCCATCGCCCGCGTGGCCCAGATCGCCCCGCACCTGGACCGCAGCGTCAACGACACCCTCCACCTGGACCGCCAGACCCACCTGCTGCCCCTGTGGTCACTGGCCGAACCCGACGCCGCCCCCGACGCCGTCGAGACCCACCTGTGCGAGATCGCCGGCATCGACCCGGCCGAGCTCGCCGGCCACGACGTCCTGACCTACCCCCACCCAGGCGCCCGCCCGCTTCGGCCGCGACGGAGAGTTCCTGGCCTCCTCCCGCCTGGACAACCTCTCCTCCGTCCACGCCGGACTGGTCGCCCTCGAGGCGCTCGCGGCCGCCGGGACCGAGCCCGCCGAGCCCGTCATCCTGGTCGCCTTCGACCACGAGGAGGTCGGCTCGGACACCCGCTCCGGGGCGGGCGGCCCCTTCCTCGAGACGCTGCTGCGGCGCCTGGCCCGGGTCCTGGGCGTCAGCGGTGACGGCCTCGAGGCCCTCATGGCCCGCTCGACCTGCGTGAGCGCCGACGCCGGGCACTCCGTCCACCCCGCCTACTCCCACCTGCACGACCCGGCCGTCCAGCCGCTCATCAACCGCGGCCCCCTGCTCAAGATCAACGCCCAGCAGCGCTACGCCACCGACGCCGCGGGCGCCGCGATCTGGGCGCGGGCCTGCACCGCCGCGGGCGTGCCCAGTCAGGACTTCGTCTCCAACAACACCGTGCCCTGCGGCTCCACCATCGGCCCCATCACCGCCACCCGCCTCGGCATCACCACGGTCGACGTCGGCGTGCCCCTGCTGAGCATGCACTCGGCCCGCGAGATGTGCGGCGTCAAGGACGGACCCTGGCTCGCCCAGGCCCTGCACTCCTACTGGCAGGGGGCCTGAGCGTGGCGGGGGAGCAGGTGGGCCGCAGGGGCCGGCCGGACTCGCCGATCCGCGCTGCCGGCGTGCACGGCGCCGCCCCCTGCCCCTGCGGCAGCGGCGCAACCTACGCCGAGTGCTGCGAGCCGCTCCACGACGGCGCCCCGGCGCCCACGGCCGAGGCCCTCATGCGCTCGCGCTACACGGCCTTCGTCGTCGGCGACGAGGACTACCTCTTCCGCACCTGGCACCCGCGCACCCGCCCCGAGGGGCCCTACTGCCACCCCGGGACCCGGTGGACGGGACTGGTCATTCACGAGACCGTCGACGGTGGGCCGGACGATGAGACCGGCATCGTGGAGTTCACCGCCACCTACCGCACCGGCGACGGGCGCGGGGCAGTGGTGGACGGCGCCCTGCGCGAGCGCTCCCGCTTCACCCGCCGCGCCGGCCGTTGGCTCTACCTCGACGCCGTCGGATAGGGCCAACGGCCCGGGGCGGACGGGACGGATGGAGCCCTGCTCAGCTCCAGGTGCCGCGCCAGTACTGGATGGGCCAGGGGGCCTCGTCCCAGGAGCGCGCCCCCAGGTCGGCCGCCCAGCGCAGCGGCAGGTAGGGGTCGCGCAGGGCCGCCCGGCCCACGGCGATCGCGTCGGCCTGCCCGGAGATGAGCGCCTGCTCGGCCTGGGCCGCCTCCTCGATGAGACCCACGCCCACCACCGGGACGTCGGTGCCGGCGACGGCCCGCTTGACCTGCTCGGCCAGCGGCAGCTGGTAGCCGGGCCCCACCGGGACCTCGGCCGGGACGTTACCGCCGCTGGAGATGTGCAGGACGTCGACGCCGGCCTCCACCAGCTCGCGGCTGAAAGCGGCGGTCTCCTCGCCGGTGACGCCGCCCTCGGCCCAGTCCGAGGCCGACAGGCGGATGTCGAGCACCGTCTCCGGCCCGATGGCCTCGCGCACGGCCCGCACCACCTCCAGCGGGAAGCGCTGCCGGTTCTCCACGCTTCCGCCGTAGGAGTCGGTGCGCTGGTTGGACAGGGCGGAGCGGAACTCGTGGATGAGGTAGCCGTGGGCCCCGTGGATCTCGACGACGTCGTAGCCGGCCTCGACGGCGCGCCGCGCGGCCTCCGCGAAGGCCTCCACGATCCGAGCGATCCCGGCCTCGTCCAACTCGCTGGGAACCGCGTGCTGGGGGAAGGGGATCGCACTGGGGGCCAGCAGCTCCCAGCCCTCCAGGGTGCCGGTGCGCGCGCCCTCCACCTTGGGGCGCCACGGAGGGGTCCCCGACTTGCGCCCGCCGTGCCCGATCTGGATACCCGCCAGGGCCCCGCCGGCGTGGATCGCCTCCACCAGGCGGCGCTGGCCGGCGACCTGCTCATCCGACCACAGCCCCAGGTCGTTGGGGGACAGGCGCCCCTCCGGGGTGACCGCCGTGGCCTCCACGATGACCGTGCCGAAACCGCCCACCGCGCGGCTGGCGTAGTGGACCACGTGCCAGTCGGTGACGACGCCGTCCTGCGCCTCGACCGAGTACATGCACATCGGCGGCAGCCACAGGCGGTTGCGGGCGGTCAGCCCGCGCATGGTCATCGGCTCAAGAATGCGCAGCGCGCCGGAGGAACTCATGGCCTCACGCTACTCTCCCGACCGCTCGGCCGACATGGGGCGGGAATCACCCGTGCGATGACGCCATGGAGCCCCTAGGCTCCCGGGCGTGATCTCGCGTCCCGTCCCCGTCTCCGACTGTGTCCAACGGCCCGTCCCCGTCTCCGACCCTCACCACCGGCCCGCACCCATCACCCACGGCCCCGACGACGTCGCCCTCGTCTTCGAGAGCGGCGGCATGCGCGGGGCCTACACGGCCGGCCTCGTGCGCGTCATGCTGGAGGCCGGACTCTCCTTCCCCTGGGTCGGGGGTATCTCAGCGGGCTGCACCAACACCTGCAACTTCGTCTCCCGGGACACCTGGCGCACCCGTGAGGCCTACCTGGGACTGACCACCGACCCCCAGGCCGGCGGCTGGGGCAGCTTCGTGACCGGCAAGGGCTACTTCAACTCCGAGCACATCTACCTGCACACCTCCGCCCCCGACGAGTCCATCCCCTTCGACTGGGAGACCTTCGCCGCCTCACCCACCACGGTGCGCCTGGGCGCCTTCCGCTGCGACACCGGCGAGGAGGTCTACTGGGGCCTGGAGGACATGCCCACTATGGGCGACCTGCTGGTGCGGGCCCGGGCGTCGTCGTCGATGCCGGTGCTCATGCCCATGGTCGAGGTCGACGGCGCCCCCTACGTGGACGGCGCCGTCGGACCCACCGGCGGCTTCGCCATCGACGCCGCCCGCGTGGACGGCTACGACAAGCTCCTCGTGGTCATGACCCGCCCCGAGGGCTACCGCAAGCCGCCCATGCGACGCCACGAGATCGAGATTCTCCAGCGGCTCTACCCCCGCTACCCGGCCCTGGTCCAGGCCGTCATCGACCGCCCCGAGAACTACAACCGCACCGTCGAGGAGCTGGAGCGCCTGCGCAGCCAGGGGCGCGCATACCTCTTCCGGCCCGAGCGCATGCCCATCGCCAACGGCGAGCTGCGCTACGACCGCATCGTCACCGCCTTCGAGGCCGGACTGGCCCAGGCCCGCCGCGAGCTTCCCGCCATTGAGGCCTTCCTGGCGAGCTGAGCTCAGTGCGGCAGGCGACGCCGTAGCGGTCGATGTCCTGGCCCTCATCGAAGCCGAAGGTGATGATCGGAGGCACCGGCTTGCCGCCGTCGAGGGAGGCGGCCAGCAGCTCCAGGACGTGGCGCTCGTGCGGCGGGACCGCCTCGGGCAAGTCGGTCAGTGAGAACCAGCGCAGACCCGCGTTCTTGGCCGGCTCACGCACGGCCGGCGTGCCCGTCCAGGTCCGCAGCGTGAAGAACAGGTCGATGCGCTGCTCCAGGGCCGCGCCGCCCAGGTCATTGGTGCGGTGCATCGCCGTCAGCGCGTCGAGGTCCTTCGCCTCGACGCCGATCCCCAGCTCCTCATCGGTCTCGCGCACAGCCGTCTCCAGGACGCTCTCGGCGGCCTCGACGTGCCCCGAGGCGCCGCAGGCCCAGTGCCCGTCCATGTAGCCGGTGTTCCGCCTCAGCTGGAGGAGCACCTGGGTCGCGCTGCTCGCCGCTGCGGCATCCTCGCCCACGGCAACCGGATCGGGACGCAGGAGGTAGACGTAGGCGGCGGGAACGAGGGTGAAGGAGTGGGCTGCCATGGCGACCACCGTAGACCAGGTGCCGGAGCGGAGTCGGACGGGCGGAGGATATGAGGAGAACGGTCGGGATACGGGAGACAGGGACTCATGAAACCATCAGGAATGTAGGCGATGCTCCGGTGCAGTCAGTCATCAGTGGCCGTCTACGGCAGCTTTGCAGCGTGCCCGTCCTGGGGCATCTGAGAATCACCTCGACGGTAACGCTGCCGGCTCGACGTCGGACAACTAGGATCCACCCTGGGGTGACGGGAGATCTCGGACCCAGTCCGCGGACCCGACGTCGCCGCCGACCGCCAGTCGTCGACACGATCAATGATGACCGATGCCGACCTGAGCCCGACCGACGCCCCGTTGACGTCGATTGACGACGCTGCTTGAGGAGGACCCGATGCAGACCAGCCTTACTCGGCTCACAGCCGACGACGGAACGCGTCTGGTCGTGCACATCTGGCTCCCCGAGTGGCTCATCGACGGCTCCCTCCTGGTGGCCGACGCCCCCGAGGCCGATTCCCCAGCGCCCACCTCGGCCGCGCCGCGTCCGCAGGTACCCGGCGCGGCCCGCCCGAGGGGCATCATCGTCATCGCCCACGGCATGGCCGAGCACGCCTCGCGCTACGCCCGCTTCGCCGCCTCGGCGGTGGAGGAGGGCTATGCGGTCCTGGCCGGCGACCACCGAGGCCACGGGGCCACCGCCGCCCCGGGCGGCTTCGGCTTCGTCGCCGAGAAGGGCGGCTGGGAGAGGGTCGTGGCCGACATGGGCACCGTCCTGGACGCGGCTCGGCGGGCCTGGCCCGATGTTCCGGTCTTCCTCATGGGCCACTCCTGGGGCTCGTTCCTGGCCCGCGACCTGGCCGCGCGCCGCGGCGGTGAGCTGGCCGGCCTCATCCTGCTGGGAACCGGCTCAGGAACTGGTGCGCTGACCCGTCCCGCCGCCGCGGTCTGCGCAGGGGAGTCCCGGCTGCGCGGCCCGCGCCACCCGTCTCGGCTGCTCAACGCGCTCGCCTTCGGCCCCTACCAGCGCCACTTCGCCCCCAACCGCACCGAGGCCGACTGGATCAGCCGGGACGTTCACGAGGTCGACCGCTACGTCGCCGACCCCTGGTGCGGATTCGTGTGCACCGCCAGCTTCTTCCGCGACCTCATTGCCGGAGGAAGGGCCGTCAACACGGCCGCCCACGCCGCGGCCGTGCCCGCGGGGCTGCCCATCCTCCTGGCCTCCGGTGACCGGGACCCGGTCGGCGCCATGGGCCGGGGCGTCCAGCGCTCCGCCACCCTCTACCGCCGCGCCGGCGTGCGGGAGGTCTGCGTCATCCTCTACCCGGGCGGGCGCCACGAGCTGCTCAACGAGACCAACCGGGACCAGGTCACTGGCGACATCCTCACCTGGATCGACGGACACCTGCCCGAACTGTGAGAATCGACGGGTAATCGCGGATTTCAAGGCAGTTAACCGCGCCATCATTGTAGGAAACCTACAAGTTGCGTGGTGGCTCTTCGGTGGGAACCGGTCGTTCGTCAGCTCTGCGATCCCCGTAGGGTGGGGCCATGATCACCAAACCCTCCTCCACGTCAGCCGCCGGCAGCCTCACTCACAGTCCTGCACTCGCCCACGTTCGTGACGCCGGGCTGGTCCTGGCCGGAACGCTCGCCCTGACCCTCATCGGCCAGATCGCGATCCCCCTGCCCTTCACTCCGGTGCCGATCTCTATGGGCACCTTCGCCGCTCTGGGCGTCGGAGCCGTGCTCGGCTCGCGCCGTGGCGCCCTGTCCGCGATGCTCCTCGGCGCCCTGGCCGCTGTTGGGGCCCCGGTCCTGCACGGCTGGAAAGGCGGCGCCATCGTGACCTTCGGTTACGTCGTCGGATACGTCCTCATCGCCCTCATCGCCGGGCGGGCCGCCACCGTGTGGTCGCGCCACTCCGGCTCTATGGCATCTCGGGTCGCCACCGGCGTCGCCCTCATGCTGCTGGCCTCGGCCTCGGTCTACATCCCGGGCCTCATCTGGCTGAAGGTCGCCACCGGCGCCAGCTGGAGCACTGCCCTGAGCCTGGGCCTGGTGCCCTTCATCGCGGGAGACATCCTCAAGTCCGTGGTCGCCACCGGCCTGCTCCCCTGCGCGCAGCCGCCTTCGCTGACCGCCTGACGACGCGGGTCGGACCCTCCGTGTGCCCCGCCGGGCTCTGCGCTCGGCGGGGCACACGGGCCTGAGGGCCCGCTTCGGGGTGGTCGGAGGGGGTTAGAGTGCCCGTATGAGTCAGCCCGAAAGGCGGGCCGCACCCGTCCTGTCCGTCATGGACATGGTCCCCGTCAGCGCCGGATGCAGCCGCACCGACGCTCTTACCGACATGATCGCCCTGGCTCGAGCCGCCGACGCCGCCGGCTACGAGCGCTACTGGTTGGCCGAGCACCACGGCTCCACCACCTACCTGTCCTCGGCGACCATCGTCCTCATGGGGCAGGTCCTGGCCGCCACCGAGCACCTGGGTGTCGCCTCCGGCGGGATCATGCTGCCCAACCACGCCCCGCTCGTCGTCGCCGAGCAGATCGGAACCCTGGCCACCCTCTACCCCGGCCGGGTCGATCTGGGACTGGGGCGAGCCCCGGGCACCGACCGGCGCACGGCCGCCGCACTGCGCCGAGGGGCCTCCGATCCGGGTCGCTTCGCCGAGGAGATCCTGGAGATCCTCGCCTACCTGGGTGACGAGCCCGTGCCGGAACGGGTCCCCGGCTCCCTCCTCCTGGGCGCCCCCGGCATTCCCGACGACGCCCTCCACGCCCCTGAGCCCGGCGGCCCCCGGGTGCGGGCCATCCCGGGGAGGGCACCCACCCGACCGTGTGGGTGCTCGGCTCCTCGGTCAACGGCGCCCGCGTGGCCGGGCCGCTCGGACTTCCCTTCGCCGTCGCCTCGCACTTCGCCCCGGTCCAGGCCGAGGCGGCGATCGCCACCTACCGCTCCGTCCTGGAGTCCCGGACGGAGAGCGCCTCAGGCTCCCGGGGTGCACCGGATGTTCCGCGGGTCGCGGCCGCCGTCAACGTCATGGTGGCCCCCAGCCAGGAGGAGGCCCGCCTGCTGTTCAGTACCGCCATGGCCGCCGCCGCCCGCATCGTCGGCAACCGTCCCGGGCCGCTGGACCCGCCCAGCCAGGACCCCGAGGCCTGGCGCGCCTACGCGCCCGGCCGGGAGGGAGCCGTCGAGGCGGCCATGTCCCTGTCCTTCGTGGGCACGGCCGACGACGTCGCCGCCCGCCTGCGTGAGCAGGCCGCCCGGTGGGACCTCGACGAGATCCTCGTGGTCACCTACGCCCACGACCCGGCCCTGCGGCGCCGCTCCTACGAGCTGCTCGCCCAGGCCTGGAACGCCTGAGACCACCGGGTTCTCACGGTTTGACGCGCGTTCCACGTGTCGGTCCTGTTTCCATGGCGGGCGTAGTGTGCCCGCCTATGGGCGGCGCCTGAGTCCCTCAGTGCGCCGGTAACCCTCTGTCCCAGTGACGAATCCCCAGTCGGTTCCATGCCCCATGGAGGTCGCATGAACAACGCCCTGACAGTGTCGCGCCGTGGCTTCGGGCTCGGCGCGGCCGCCTTCGGCCTGCTCCTGGTCTCAGGATGCTCGCGCGGATCGAGTTCGGAAGGAGGCGGGCTGGGCAGCGGCAGCGGCAAGCTGACCCTGGCCTACAACTCCGACGGCCCCCACAAGACCTAGGCCGAGGCCGTATGCCACTCGGTGTCCAACGTCCTGGGCATCACCATGGAGCCCCTGCCGGTGGCCCAGTTCTCCGAGATGCGGTCCGCCATCACCAAGCACACCCTCCTGGGCGCCTTCCGCTCCGGATGGTCGGCCGACTACCCCTCACTGGAGAACTTCCTCAATGCCACCTTCCAGACCGGCGCCAGCGCGAACGACTCCCAGTACTCCTCGAAGACCTTCGACGATCTCCTGGCCCAGGCGGCGGCGGCCACTGACCCTCAGACCGCCTACGGCTATTTCCGCCAGGCCCAGTCCCAGCTCTTCGCCGACCTGCCCGGCATCCCGCTGTGGTACCAGAACGGCTTCGGCGGCTACTCACGTCACGCCTCCAACGTCGACTTCAACTGGACCGCCACCCCGGTCTACGAGGAGGCCCGCTCCAGCGCCAACGGCGGCGTCATCCTGGCCAATCTCTCCGAGCCGCAGAACTCCTTGCTGCCCACCAACACCAACGAGGCCAATGGCGGGCGCATCCTCGACCTGGTCTTCGCCGGCCTGATCCGTTACGACAAGGACGGCAAGGTCATCAACGAGGTGGCCTCCTCCATCGAGACCACGGACAACCAGCACTTCACGATCACCCTCAAGCCGGGCTGGACCTTCTCCGACGGCAGCCCGGTGACCGCCGACTCCTTCATCAAGGCCTGGAAGTTCGGCGCCCTGCTGTCCAACGCCCAGCTCGGCTCCTCCTTCTTCGAGCGGATCAAGGGCTTCTCCTACGACGAGGACTCCGAGCTGACCGGGTTGACCAAGGTCAATGACCTCACCTTCACAGTCGAGCTGAACGCCCCGGCGTCGGACTTCAAGATCAGCCTGGGGCCACTACGCCTACTACCCGATGCCGGAATCCGCCTTCAGGATCCCCAAGGCCTACGGCGCCAAGCCTGTGGGCAACGGCCCCTACCGGCTCGTCTCCTGGGACCACGACAGCCGGATCGTCCTGGAGCCCAACCCCGCCTACGCCGGCGGGCGCACCGTGGCGAACAAGGGCATCACCTTCAAGCTGTACACGAGCCTGGACTCGGTCTACAACGACCTGCTCGCCGATGCCATCGACATCGCCGACGGAGTCCCCGACTCCTTCCTGCCCATCTTCCAGAAGCAGCTGGGCGAGCGCGCCATCAACAAGCCGGCCGCCTACTTCCAGGGGATCGCCATCGACGTCACCCACGAGCACTGGAAGATGGACGAGGAGGGGCGCGCCCGCCGCGCCGCCATCTGCCGGGCCATCGACCGCAAGCTCATCTGCGACAAGCTCTACTACGGCACCCGCACGCCCGCCAAGGACTTCACCGCCCCCACCGTTGTGGGCTGGACGCCGGATGTCCCGGGCAACGAGGTCCTCACCTACGACCCGGACGAGGCCAGACGCCTGTGGGCCAAGGCCGAGGCCATCTCCAAGTTCTGAGGGAGGAAGAAGGAGACATGCTTCGCTACGTCGCACGCAGGCTGCTGCAGATGGTCCCGGTGTTCTTCGGTGCCACGCTGCTCATCTACGCCATGGTCTTCGCCCTGCCGGGCGACCCGATCGCCGCGCTCGGGGGCCAGCGCTCGCTCAGCCCCGAGGTGATCGACCAGATCAAGGCCAGCTACCACCTCGACAAGCCCTTCATCGTCCAGTACCTGCTCTACCTCAAGGGACTGTTCACCCTGGACCTGGGCCAGTCGCTGCGGGGGACCGAGTCCGTCCTCGACGTGCTGGTGCGGGCCTACCCGATCACCATCAAGCTCTCCCTCATGGCCCTGGCCTTCGAGGCCATCGCGGGCATCGGCTTCGGCCTCATCGCCGGGGTGAGGAAGGGCGGCTGGTTCGACGCCACCGTCCTGGTGCTCTCCCTGGTGGTCATCGCCGTGCCCACCTTCGTCATCGGCTTCGTCCTGCAGTTCATCGTCGGGGTCCGCCTGGGGTGGCTGCCGGTGACCGCAGGCGAGAGCCCCGGCTTCACCGAGCTCCTCATGCCCGCGGTCGTGCTGGGTGCTGTCTCCTTCGCCTACGTGCTGCGCCTGACCCGTACCGAGGTGGCCGAGAACCTCACCGCCGACCACGTGCGCACCGCCCGGGCCAAGGGCCTGAGCGGGGGCCGCGTCATGATCGTCCACGTCCTGCGCAACTCCCTGGTCCCGGTCGTCACCTTCCTGGGCGCGGACCTGGGGGCCCTCATGGGAGGCGCCATCGTCACCGAGGGCATCTTCAACATCAAGGGCGTGGGAGGCACCCTCTACTCCGCCATCATCCGCGGCGACGGCCCCATGGTCGTGTCCTTCACGACTGTGCTCGTGCTCGTCTTCATCGTCTCCAACCTCCTGGTGGACCTGCTCTACGCCGCCCTGGACCCGAGGATCCGCTATGCCTGAGAACACCGAGAACCCCGAGAACCCCGAGAACGCTGTGTCGGCCACGCCCTCGCCTGCCGTGCGCCCGGGCCAGGAGCGCTTCGTCATCGCCGACGACGAGATCGGCCTGGGGGCCGTCGACGCCGTCGCCGACGAGTCAGCCCCCGCCTCCGTCTGGGTCGACGCCTGGAGGCAGCTGCGCCGTCGGCCCATCTTCTGGGCGGCCTCGGTGCTCATCGCCGTGGCCGTGGCCTTCTCCCTGGTCCCCGGGCTCATCGCCCCGCGCGACCCCGGCTACTGCACGCTGGTCAACTCCTACCAGGGGCCCTCCTGGGGCCACCCCTTCGGATTCGACATCCAGGGCTGCGACATCTTCGCCCGCACCGTCCACGGCGCCCGGGCCTCGGTGAGCGTGGGCATCTTCACCACCCTCGTCGTGGTTCTCGTCGGTTCGGCCGTCGGGGCCCTGGCCGGCTTCTTCGGCGGCTTCTTCGACGCGCTGCTCTCACGCGTCACCGACATCTTCTTCGCCGTGCCCTTCGTCCTGGCCGCCATCGTTGTCATGCAGATGTTCCGCAACGACCGCTCGATCCTCACCGTCATCCTGGTCCTGGCCCTGTTCGGCTGGCCCCAGATCGCCCGCATCACGCGAGGCTCGGTGATGAGCGTCAAGAACGAGGACTACGTGACGGCCTCGCGGGCGCTGGGCTCGGGACGCATGGCCATGCTGCTGCGCCACGTCATGCCCAACGCCGCCGCCCCCATCATCGTGACCGCCACCGTCGAGCTCGGCGTCTTCATCGTCTCGGAGGCCACCTTGAGCTTCCTGGGCATCGGCCTGCCCTCCTCGGTCGTCTCCTGGGGTGCGGACATCGCGGCCGCCAAGGACGCCCTCAACAGCCACCCCAGCGTCCTGCTCTTCCCCTCCGGAGCACTGGCCCTGACCGTGCTCGGCTTCATCATGCTCGGCGACGTCGTCCGCGACGCCCTGGACCCGAAGGCCCGCAAGTGACACCCTCCAACGCATCCACCGCCACCGCCTCAGGCGCCTCCGACAAGACCTTCGCCCCCGCGGCCTCCTGGAAGGCCGAGAGCGACCCCCTCCTGGAGATCAGCGACCTGGAGGTCGCCTTCCGCTCCTCGACCGGGCTCGTCCCGGCCGTGCGCAAGGCGAACCTGACCCTCTACCCCGGCCAGTCCGTGGCCATCGTGGGGGAGTCGGGCTCGGGCAAGTCCACCCTGGCCCACGCCGTCATCGGGCTGCTGCCCGGAACCGGTCGGGTCACCGGCGGCACGATCCGCTTCCAGGGCCGCGACATCACCCACCTGGGCACCCAGGAGCTCACCGCCCTGCGCGGCTCCTCCATCGGCCTGGTGCCCCAGGACCCCATGTCCAACCTCAACCCCGTGTGGTCCATCGGCTTCCAGGTCAAGAGGCGCTGCGGGCCAACGGGCTGGCCGGCGTCGCCGACGACCGCCTCGCCCACCTCATGGCCGAACATGCCGAGCACACTGGGCACGCGGGGCGCACTGGGCATGCCGAGCGCGCCCAGAAGGCGGCCCCCTCGGCCGGCGGGCGCATCGACGTCGACGAGCAGGTGGCCCTCCTGCTGGAGCAGGCCGGCCTGCCCGAGGCCTCCCGGCGGGCCAAGCAGTACCCCCACGAGTTCTCCGGCGGCATGCGCCAGCGCGCCCTCATCGCCATCGGCCTGGCCGCTCGCCCCGACCTGCTCATCGCCGATGAGCCCACCAGCGCCCTGGACGTCACCGTCCAGCGACGTATCCTCGACCACCTCCAGACCCTCGTGCGCGAGCTGGGCACCGCGATGCTCTTCATCACCCACGACCTGGGGCTGGCCGCTGAGAGGGCCGAGCATATCGTCGTCATGCACCGCGGCCGGGTCGTCGAGTCCGGACCCAGCCTCGAGGTGCTCCAGGACCCCCGTCACCCCTACACCCAGCGCCTGGTCAAGGCCGCCCCCTCCCTGGCCTCCCGGCGCATCGAGTCCGCCCACGCCCGCGGCATCCAGGTCACCGACGACGAGCTCCTGGGCGCCAGCCTGGGATCGAGCGCCACCGAGGAGATCCTGCGCGTGGAGCACCTCACCAAGGTCTTCGAGGTGCGCGGCGCCAAGGGCAAGGACAAGACCCTCACCGCCGTCGACGACGTCAGCTTCGGTATCCGCAAGGGCACGACGACGGCCCTCGTGGGCGAGTCCGGCTCGGGCAAGTCCACGGTCGCCAACATCATCTTGAACCTCATCGACCCCACCTCCGGCAAGGTGTTCCACGACGGGGTGGACCTGTCCACCCTGGGGCCCAAGGAGCTCTTCGCCCTGCGGCGCATCATGCAGCCGGTCTTCCAGAACCCCTACGGCTCCCTGGACCCGATGTACTCGATCTTCCGCGTCGTCGAGGAGCCGCTGCGGGTCCACGGGATCGGCACCGCCAAGGAGCGCGAGGCGCGCGTCGCCGAGCTGCTCGACATGGTCTCCCTGCCGCGCTCGGTCATGCGCCGCTACCCTCACGAGCTCTCCGGCGGTCAGCGCCAGCGCGTCGCCATCGCCCGCGCCCTGGCCCTCAAGCCGCAGATCGTCGTCCTCGACGAGGCGGTCTCCGCCCTGGACGTGCTGGTCCAGGCCCAGATCCTGCGCCTGCTGTCCGACCTGCAGGCCGAGCTGGAGCTGACCTACCTGTTCATCACCCACGACCTGGCCGTCGTGCGCCAGATCGCCGACGACGTCGTCGTCATGGAGCACGGGCGCATCGTGGAGTCCGGGGCGGCCGACGAGCTCTTCGCCAACCCGCGCCAGGACTACACCCGCGAGCTCATCCGGGCGGTCCCCGGGGCGGGTATCGACCTCTACGGCGACGAGAAGCATGAAGAGCGAGCGAAGTCCGACGACTGAGGGCGGATTCCTGGTGACGCGGCGGTGGGCTCGAGGCCACCGCCGCGTTCCATTCTCCTTATTAACCAAGTTAGCGGTTTTTGAATGCTGGAAATGTATCCGTTGCGTTTCACTCGACAGGTATTGTGACCTCATTCATTTGTTCGTACACGGTGTCACCTCCAAGGCTGTTAGGTGCTCGTGCTGCGGGCCGGTGATCCAAGCATCGGTGGGTTGTCCCAAGGAGGAGAACGCATGCTCCCGTACCTGGCGCGCCGGATCGCGAACTACGCGGTCCTGCTGTTCATCGCCACGTCGTTGGCCTATCTGCTGGCCTCGGCCTCCCTGGACCCCTCGGCCCTGTGGAACCGCCAGGACCCCTCCCTCAACTGGGACGCCATTCACGCCAACCTCGTGAAGTACAACATCAGTCACGACCTGCCCGTATGGGACCGCTACGTCACCTGGCTGCGCAACGTGCTCTTCCACTGGGACTGGGGGCGCACACCCAAGGGCGAGCTCATCAACACCCTCATCGGCACCAAGATCTTCGTCTCGGTGCGGCTGGTCTTCCTGGGTGCAGCCATCGGCATGGTCGGGGGAGTGGCCCTGGGGGCCTGGACCGCCACGCGCCAGTACCGCTTCTCCGACCGCGCGATCTCCCTGATCTCCATGATCATCATCTCCACCCCCGCCATGGTCATCGCGATCCTCCTGCAGGTCCTGGCCGTCCAGATCAACCGCAGCTCCGGCTTCCAGATCTTCGAGTTCACCGGTGAGGGGGAGGGCGCCCTCGGTCGCCTCCAGCACCTGCTGCTTCCCACCCTGTCGATGTCGCTGGGCGGTATCGCCTCCTACTCCCGCTTCCAGCGCAACCTCATGCTCGACACCCTGGGCGCCGACTACGTGCGCACCGCCCGCGCCAAGGGCCTCATCAAGCGCAAGGCGCTGACCCGCCACGCGCTGCGCACCGCGCTCATCCCCATGGCCACCTACTTCGCCTTCGCCCTGGCCACCCTGTTCACCGGTGCCGCCATCACCGAGCGGGTCTACGGCTGGCACGGTATGGGCGAGTACTCCATCAGTGCGATCGCCGGTATGGACATCAACGGGGTGACGGCCGTGGTCGCCTTCTCCGGGCTGTGCACCCTCACCGGTGCGCTCCTGTCCGATGTCTTCGTGGCGATCGTCGACCCGAGAGTGAGGGTGAGCTGACCCATGGCGCGCAATGCTGAACCCAACGGTATGGCCTCCATCGGCAAGCAGATGACGGTGGGTGGCTACGCCCCCGTCGAGCAGGGCGGGGAGGCCCCACTGAGCCCCGAGGACCTGGGCGACATCACCAAGGAGACCCCCAGGGACTCCCGGCGTCTGACCCGCAGGCAGATCATCACCCGGCGCTTCTGGCGCAACAAGGGGGCCGTCGTCGGAGCGATCGGCTTCCTGCTCATGGTGCTCTTCGCTCTCTTCGGGGGCCTCCTGACCCACTGGACCTACACCGACGTCGACTCCTCCTCCTTCCTGCAGGCCCCCAGCGCCGATCACTGGTTCGGCACCACCCAGGGCGGCCGCGACGTCTACGCGATGGTCGTGGAGGGCACCCGCAAGTCCATGATGATCGGCGTCTTCGTCGCCCTGCTCCAGACGGGCATCGCCGCCGTCATCGGGTCCTCGGCCGCCTACTTCGGCGGCTGGTGGGAGAAGATCGCCCTGTGGGCCACCGACCTGCTCCTGGTGGTTCCCTCCTTCCTCATCATCGCGATCCTCTCCCAGCGGGCCGGAGCCGCCAAGGGCTCCATCGCGCTGTTCATCATCCTGCTGGCCGGATTCGGGTGGATGCTCACGGCCCGCGTGGTGCGCTCCCTGACCCTGAGCGTGAAGAACCTGGAGTACGTCAATGCCGCCCGCTTCATGAACGTGCCCAGTCCCGTCATCATCGCCCGGCACATCCTGCCCAATATCGCCTCCCTGCTCATCGTGGACGCCACCATCAACGTGGCCTACGCCGTCATCAGCGAGACGACGCTGTCCTACTTCGGTTTCGGGGTCCAGCCGCCCAACACCTCCCTGGGCACCCTCATTGCCGAGGGGCAGCGCTCCGCGACCACCTACCCCTGGATCTTCCTGGCCCCGGCCGCCGTACTCGTCCTCATGCTCCTGTGCGTCAACGTCATGGGTGACGGTCTGCGCGATGCCATCGATCCCTCGTCCAAGTCAGGAGGCAAGGCATGAGCCCCACGAGCAGCACCCGCACGTCCGCCGAGTCCACGAAGAGTGCCGCAGCCGTGCCCGCCGTCGACGCCTGCAGAGGCGACGACGTGCTGCCGGACCCCACCAGCACCGCCCCGCTGCTGGAGGTCTCCGACCTGAAGGTCTCCTTCCCCTCCGAGGACGGGCGCGTCAACGCCGTGCGCGGAGTCAACCTGTCCGTCGCCCGCGGTGAGGTGCTGGCCCTGGTCGGTGAGTCCGGCTCGGGCAAGTCCGTCACCTCGACGGCGGTCATGGGGTTGCTCGACGAGTCCGCCGAGGTCACCGGCTCGGTGCGCCTCCACGGCACCGAGCTGCTGGGGCGGCCCGACGGCTACATGTCCCGCATCCGCGGCTCCCAGGTCGCCATGGTCTTCCAGGACCCGCTCAGCGCCCTGACCCCCGTGTACACGGTGGGCGCCCAGATCGTCGAGGCCCTGCGGATCCACCAGCCCGGCATGAGCGAGGCGGACGCCCACAAGCGCGCCGTCGAGCTGCTCGACCTGGTGGGCATCCCCAACCCGCAGGTGCGTGCCAAGGCCTACCCCCACGAGTTCTCCGGCGGCATGCGCCAGCGGGCCGTCATCGCCATCGCGATCGCCAACGACCCCGATCTCATCATCGCCGACGAGCCCACCACGGCCCTCGACGTCACCATCCAGGCCCAGATCCTTGACGTGCTGCGCACCGCCCAGAAGGAGACCGGTGCCGGCGTCATCATGATTACCCACGACCTGGGGGTCGTGGCCGGCATGGCCGACCGGGTGGCCGTCATGTACGCCGGGCGCATCGTGGAGACCGGCGACGTCGACGACATCTTCTACCGCTCGCGCATGCCCTACACGATCGGCCTGCTCGGCTCCCTGCCCCGTCTGGACGCGCGCAAGGACTCGGCCCTGGCCACCCTCGAGGGCAACCCGCCCTCGCTGCTGGAGCTGCCCCGAGGGCTGCCCCTTCATCCCCCGCTGCCCCATGGCCCAGGCCGAGTGCGCCCAGGGGGAGCCGGAGCTCGCCCTCGTGGAGCGCGGCGGGGCCGACAGCGAGGAGGTCGGCTCCGGCGCCCAGTACTCGGCCTGCCACCGCCGCGACGAGATCGAGCGGGACCAGCTCGACTACTCCCACATCTACCCCGTCCCGGCTCTCAAGACTCCCGAGACCATGAGCCTGCCGCACGCCGAGCGCCCCGAGGTCCTGCGCGTCACCGACCTCGTCAAGGAGTTCCCCCTCTTGAAGGGCGCCGTCTTCAAAAGACGCGTGGGCACCGTCCACGCCGTCGACGGCGTCTCCTTCGACGTCCGCCGGGGCGAGACCCTGGCCCTGGTCGGCGAGTCCGGATGCGGCAAGACCACCACCCTCATGGAGGTCCTCTCCCTCCAGGCGCCCCAGGAGGGCACGATCGTGGTCCTGGGCAAGGACACGGCCGACCTGGGGCGGGCCCAGCGTCGCCAGGTGCGCCGCGACCTGCAGATCGTCTTCCAGGACCCCATGGCCTCCCTGGACCCGCGCCTGCCGATCTTCGACATCATCGCCGAGCCGCTGCGGGCCAACGGGTGGAAGAAGGCCGATATCGGGCCGCGCATTGAGGAGCTCATGGAGCTCGTCGGGCTCGAGCCCAGCCACGCCAACCGCTACCCGCGCAACTTCTCCGGCGGGCAGCGTCAGCGCATCGGCATCGCCCGCGCCCTGGCCCTCGAACCCAGCCTCCTGGTCCTCGACGAGCCGGTCTCCGCCCTGGACGTGTCCATCCAGGCCGGCGTCATCAACCTGCTCGACGAGCTGCGCGCCACCATGGGGCTCAGCTACCTCTTCGTGGCCCACGACCTGTCAGTGGTGCGCCACATCGCCGACCGCGTCGCCGTCATGTACCTGGGGCGGATCGTGGAGATCGGCGACGTCGACACCATCTTCGAGGCCCCGGCCCACCCCTACACCCAGGCCCTGCTCTCGGCGATCCCCATCCCGGACCCGGCCAAGGAGCGCGGTCGCAGCCGCATCGTCCTGGAGGGCGACATGCCCAGCCCCGCCAACCCGCCCTCGGGTTGCCGCTTCCGCACCCGCTGCCCGAAGTTCGCCTCAGGACTCACCGACGACGAGCGCTCGGCCTGCCTGGGAGCCATGCCGGAGTTCCGCTCCCAGGGTGAGGACCACGACGTCGCCTGCTACTACCCCGAGCGCACCGCGGTCTTCTGACGTCCCTCGCCCCCGAGTCCACCCATCGCACTGTCCACCGATCCAGTCCACCGATCCTGCCCACCACCGCGCGCCGACGACGGCGCCCTTAGTGAACGGAGATTCCCATGAAGCTCAACCGTCGCATGTTCCTCGCCACGACGGCCTCCGCGGCCGTCCTGACCGCCCTGGCGGCCTGCGCCAAGAACGGCTCCGGCTCCTCGGGCTCCACCGCCGGCGTGCCCACGGCCGCCCCCGACGAGCTCCAGGACGGGGGCACGCTGCGCTTCGGCATCGGCTCGGCGCCGGCGAACTGGAACGCCGCGACCGTGGACGGCAACGTCGTCGACGTGCGCCTGGTCATGAAGTTCGTCGCCCCCTACGTCGTCGACTGGGCCGAGGACGGCAAGGCGACGCCGAACCCCGACTTCCTCACCAAGCTCGAGGCCGCGGAGATCGGTGGCAAGACCGTGGTCACCGTGGCCGTCAACGAGAAGGCCACCTGGGGCAACGGACGCAAGTGGGACTCCGAGGACATCAAGGTGTTCTTCGACCACGTCAAGGACCCCAGCTACTCCTGGGCCTCCGTCGAGGGGCTCGAGAAGGTCGAGAAGGTCGAGATCGTGGACAAGCAGACCGCCAAGGTCACCTTCAACTCGGTCTACCCCGACTGGTCCAATGCCCTGGCCGGCATCACCCCCAGGGAGCTCATGGCCGACGCCAAGACCTTCAACGAGTCGATGGCCGGCGCCACCAAGTTCAACAACGACTACTTCGCCGGCCCCTTCAAGATCAAGAGCTACGACGAGTCCAAGCAGGTCATCACCCTGGAGCGCAACGACAAGTGGTGGGGCGCCACCCCCAAGCTCGAGACCGTCACCCTGCACGTCCTGGACGACTCGGCCCTGGGGCAGGCCTTCGCCAACAAGGAGATCGACGTCCTGGACTACATCTTCTCCGCGGACGTCTACCAGCAGGCCAGCGGCCGTGACGACGCCGAGGTCCGCCAGAACACCGGCCTGCAGTGGCGTCACATCATGTTCAACGCCTCCTCCGGGCCCCTAGCGGACAAGGCCGTGCGCCAGGCCATCACCCGGGCCTGCAACCGCGAGGCCATTGCGGCCTCCGACCTGGCGGGCCTGCCCGTGGACGCCAAGAAGACCCTCATGGGCAACCGCTTCTTCCTGCCCGTCCAGGAGGGCTACCAGGACAACTCCACCAGCTGGGGACACGACGTCGAGGCCGCCAAGAAGCTGCTCGACGGCGCCGGCTGGGTGGCCGGATCCGACGGCGTGCGTGCCAAGGACGGCACGAAGCTCGAGCTGGTGATGACCATCCCCTCCAACGCCCCGGTGGCCACCAACGAGGCCAACCTCCTTCAGAAGCAGCTGGGCGAGGTCGGCATCAAGCTCAGTGTCTCCACCGTCGAGATCGACAAGTACTTCCCGGAGTACATCAACAAGAAGAACTACGCGCTGACGGCCTTCACCTCCGAGAAGACCCAGTACCCCCTGGCCAACGTGGGCCAGTACTACGCCTCGACCAGCCAGTCCAACTACACCGGGCTGTCCGTCCCCGAGGTCGACGAGTACGTCGCCAAGATCGGCTCGACCCCCGATGGCGCCGAGCGCAACAAGCTCGCCAACGAGCTCGACAAGATTCTGTGGGAGAACGTCTTCAGCATCCCGATCTACCAGCGCATGCAGCTGACGGCCGTGCCCAAGACGCTGCGCAACTTCGGCGCTCAGGGACTGGCCTCCTTCCGGCCCGAGCGCATCGGCTACGTCAAGAGCTGAGCCGGTGCCCTCAACCGGAGCGGATGACGACGGACGAGAGCCGGTGCGGCATGATGCGCCCGTGCAAGAAGACGTGCCCACCACCGTGTCCACCACTGTGCCCCCTGTCATGCCGACCGTCGTCATCCGCTCCCTGCCGGCCCGCCTGGGCACTGCCCTCATCGGCCTGGCTGCGGCGGGGATGTCCCTGACGATCGGCCTGGCCGACGGTGCCGCCCACGGGCTGCGCACCCTGGCCTGGGCGGGGCTGCTCACCTTCCTCACCTGGCTGCTGTGGTGGGCTCCGCAGATCACCCTGACCCCCCAGGCTCTCACCATCCGCAACGCCTGGCGCACCCACGTGCTGGACTGGGGCGAGGTCGAGATGTGCCGCACCCGTTGGGGGCTGTCGGTCGTCACCCGTGACGACGTCGAGGTGCGGGCCTCGGCCGCTCCCCGCCGCGGCGGCATGGCCGAGTCCTTCCGGCGCCGCCAGGAACTGCGCGAGCAGCAGGAGCGGCGCGACGGCCTGCGGGCCGCCGAGCCGGCCTCGGCGGTGCGCCCGGAGTACCTGGTGGGGGAGGGAACTCACCGCACCAACCTCGACACCGGTGATGCCGGGTCCCTCATCGAGGCCTACGCCGAGCAGGTGCGCAGCCTTCCTGCTCAGGCCGCGGACGATGCGGCGCCCGGCGCGGCCACCGGCGCCACCAGCAGCCTCAACCGCACGGTCGTCGCCGCCGCCGGACTGCTCGCCGTCGCGCTCGCGGCCGCGACCGTGCTGCTGTGAGATGACCTACCACTGCTCCGATGGACGGCGAGACGGACGAGCACGCACGGGGAGTGCGGCGGAAGGGGTAGTCGAATGAAGCTGATGGCGGAGGACTACGTCGTTGAGTTTCTCGTGTCGCGAGGCCTGTATGTCCTGGCGAATTCGGCGGTTCCCGTATTGCTGGCGATAGCTGTGGCGTCGGAGGGCTACAGCGCCTCCGGTGTCGGGCTGGTTCTCGGCGTGGGTGCGCTGCCGGGAATCTTGGGTGCGTTGCTGGCTCCGCAGATGCTGGTTCACGTCAGCCCCAAGACCATGTTCGGCGGTGCGGCAGCCGCATGGATCGTCATCTGCGGCGGTATCGCGATGCTGAGTCGTGATGGCTCGGTTGGGCTCGGCGTATACGTCACTGTGTCGTTCGCCTTGGAGTTTGTCGCATCGATCATGTATCCAACGATGGGGTCCTATGTCGCAGACCTCGTGCGGTCGGATCTGCTGGATCGGATGAATTCTGCCAGGGCTGTCGTCGCTGGCCTGTGCGCGGTCGCCGGCCCTGGAGTTATTGCGCTGGTGCAGTCATGGCGAGGCGTTTCAGATGCTTGGTGGCTGGTATCCCTGCTGATGCTCGTGTGCCTGCTGTCGCAGAGCCGCCTGCCGAAGGGGCGTAGAACGGGTGGTGCGGATCGTGTGACTGCGCTGAAGCGGGGCCTGCGGGCCGCTGCACGTTCCCGAGGTGTTCTCGTTGTGCTGGTCGGCTCCGGGGTGTGGCACTTTACTGTGTGGGGGAGTTACATGACGATATACCCGGTGATGCTGCGCGATGATTATCGGGCGTTGTGGTTCATCGGAGTCAGTGAGTCCTTGTTTGCCGTCGGTGGGATCGTGGGGTCCTTGGTTCGTCTGCCATCCCGCTTGTCGCGCCCAGTGCTGTGCCTGGTTGCGCTTCTCAGCTTCGTTCCGGTTCCGGTCAGCGTGGTGCTCGGTGCGCCTCTGTGGCTGGTCGCTGTGACCCTCTTCGTGTCAAGTGCTGTGATTGCGTCGACGAGTGTGGCTTGGGAGACGTTTCTTCAGTCTCGAGTTGAGCGTGACGCACTGCCCTCTGTGTTCGCCTTGGACTACCTCGCCGGGGATGGTGTCGCTCCGCTTGGCTATGTGGCTGTTCCTGCTCTTGCGGTGTGGCTGGGGCAGGGGGCGGGTGTGCTGGTGGCCGCTGGGGTATGTGTCGTGGTGCTGCTCGGTTGCCTGTGGGCGTATGCCGTTTCTCCGGAGGTGGAGGACGTCGAATCGGCTGCGGAGTGACCGTCAGCTCGTGGTTCGCAGTTCCGCAGGGGGGTGAAGCCGCCGGTGCCTGAATGGTCGAGGTGAGGGGCGGCACATGTCGGGTGTTGGCCCGGCCATGGCAGGTCGCGACCGGCGTCCTCTAGTCTTTCTCTGTTTCGTGCCCTGTGGTCGGTGCCTGAGCGGTGCCTGGCCCGCGGCGTCCTCCCACCGGAAGAAGTGCCCCCTATGAGCGTGCGCCAGGATCTGCGCAACGTCGCCATTGTCGCCCACGTCGACCACGGCAAGACCACTCTTGTCGACGCCATGCTCTGGGAGGCGGGGGCCTTCGGGGCCCAGGGCCACCGAGGAGACCACCGGTGAGCGCGTCATGGACTCCGGCGAGCTGGAGCGCGAGAAGGGCATCACGATCCTCGCCAAGAACACGGCGGTCCACTACTCGGGCCCCTCGGCCGCGGACGCCGGCTGCCCCGAGGGCATCGTCATCAACGTCATCGACACCCCCGGCCACGCCGACTTCGGCGGTGAGGTCGAGCGCGGGCTGTCCATGGTCGACGGCGTCGTCCTCCTCGTCGACGCCTCCGAGGGGACCCCTGCCCCAGACCCGCTTCGTGCTGCGCAAGGCCCTGGCCGCGAACCTGCCGGTCATCCTCGTGGTCAACAAGGTGGACCGCCCCGACTCCCGGCTCGACGAGGTCGTCTCCGAGTCCACTGACCTGCTGCTGTCCCTGGCCAGCGACCTGGCCGACGAGCACCCCGACATCGACCTCGACGCCGTCCTGGACGTGCCCGTCATCTACGCCTCCGCCAAGGCTCGCCGCGCCGACACCGAGGCCCCGGCCGACGGCGAGCTGCCGGCCAACGAGAACCTCGAGCCGCTCTTCCGCACCATCATCGAGCGGATCCCCGGCCCCTCCTACGAGGAGGGCGCCCCCCTGCAGGCCCACGTCACCAACCTGGACGCCTCACCCTTCCTGGGGCGCCTGGCGCTGCTGCGCATCCACAACGGCACCCTGCGCAAGGGGCAGACGGTGGCCTGGGCCCGCCACGACGGCTCCCTGTCCTCCGCCCGCGTCTCCGAGCTCCTCGTCACCGAGGGGCTGGACCGCAAGCCCGCCGAGGAGGCGCACGCCGGCGACATCGTCGCCGTCGCCGGGATCGAGGACATCACCATCGGCGAGTCTCTTGTGGACCCCGAGGACCCCCGCCCCCTGCCGCTCATCACCGTGGACGACCCGGCCATCGCCATGACCATCGGCATCAACACCTCCCCGATGGCCGGGCGCACCAAGGGCGCGAAGGTCACCGCCCGCCAGGTCAAGGACCGCCTGGACCGCGAGCTCATCGGCAACGTGTCCCTGCGGGTCCTGCCCACCACCCGGCCCGACGCCTGGGAGGTCCAGGGGCGCGGCGAGCTGGCGCTGGCGATCCTCGTGGAGCAGATGCGCCGCGAGGGATTCGAGCTGACCGTCGGCAAGCCCCAGGTGGTCACCCGCACCATCGACGGCAAGCGCCACGAGCCCATCGAGCGCATGACCATCGACGTCCCCGAGGAGTACCTGGGCGCCGTCACCCAGCTCATGGCCGCCCGCAAGGGCCAGATGGAGACCATGACCAACCACGGCACCGGCTGGATCCGCATGGAGTTCCTCGTGCCGGCCCGCGGCCTCATCGGCTTCCGCACCCAGTTCCTCACCGAGACCCGCGGCACCGGCATCGCCTCCTCCATCGCTGAGGGCTACGCCCCCTGGGCCGGCAAGATCGTCTCGCGCACCACCGGCTCCCTCGTCTCCGACCGCGCCGGGGCCGTGACCGCTTACGCGCTCATCCGCCTGCAGGACCGCGGCAGCTTCTTCGTCGAGCCCACCCAGGAGACCTACGAGGGGCAGGTCGTGGGGGAGAACCCCCGCGGCGAGGACATGGACGTCAACGTGGTCCGTGAGAAGCAGCAGACCAACATGCGCTCCTCGACCGCGGACACCTTCGAGGCCCTTGTGCCGCCGCGCCGCCTCACCCTGGAGGAGGCCCTCGAGTTCGCCGCCGACGACGAGTGCGTCGAGGTCACCCCGGAGGCCGTGCGCATCCGCAAGGTTATCCTCAACTCCCAGGAGCGTTTCCGGGAGAACGCCCGCCGTCGTCGTGCCGAGGCCTGAGAGGAACCGCCGCCCATGAGCCAGTCCGTCAACCGCGGGGAGAAGCCTGCCGCCCCCGAGGCCGCAGCCGACGCCGTCGAGCTCGTTGAGGCTGCTGCGCCGGCCGAGTCCGTCGAGCAGGCCGAGGATGCTGCAGGGGTCGAGGAGACTCCCGGCCGTCGTCGAGCAGCCCTGAGGGGCAGGTCGGCGCTGGGGCTGACTCCGCCGAGGGCGGGGCACGCTGATGACACGCCCGACTCTCAACCTCGATGACGAGTCTCAGGATGAGTCGGCTGAGGACGCCCGGGCGGGCGAGGCCGCAGGAGCCCGCGCTGAGGCCCACGAGCCGTGGAGGCCGCTGAGGTTGCCGAGGCCGTGAAGCCCGTCAGGTGGCCGAGCAGGCCGAGGAGGGCTCCGCCGTCGAGCGGCCTGAGGCTGGGGACGGCCGAGGGCGACTCCGCTGAGGGTGGGGACGCCGATGGCACCCCGACTCTCAACCTCGACGGCGAGTCCCGGGACGAGCCGGTGGAGACTGCCGAATCGGTCGAGCCGGCCGAGGAGACCAGCGCCGAAGCCCAGGAGGGGGAGCCCGCCGAGACAGTTGAGGCCGTGAAGCCCGCTCAGGTGGCCGAGGCGGCCCAGCCTGCTGCGCCTGCCGAGTCCGCTGTGCCTGTTGAGCCGGCTGAGTCCGTCGAGCACTCCGAGGAGTCTGAGGAGGCTCCGGCCGTCGTCGAGCAGCCTGAGGAGAAGGCTCCCGCCACTGAAGCCGCCGAACCGTTGGCGACGCCCGCATCGACGCGCGTCGTCGACGAGGTCGCCACCCCTGCTGAGGCCCTCTCGCCCTATGAGTTGGCCGGCGCCGATGCGGCTGCCGAGAACCCGGCAGGGGCACCGCATGGAGCCCCGACTCCGGCGACATGCCGCCGTCGATCACACCGAAGAGCCTGTCCGGGGCGTCGCCCTCGACGCCCGAGCAGTCCACGCCCGCCGTCGACGCCGCCCGAGCCACTGAACCTGCCGAGGGCGATGCCGACCCGGTGGGGGACAGCGCTGCTCCCGCAGCCGTCCCCGGGACCCTGGCCGCGGCCAAGAAGGCGCACAAGCCCGCCAAGGCCCAGAGCGTCGCGAAGAAGACCAACGGCGGGGCAACCGGGTCGGGCGCCTCTCGCCGTCGGCGCCTCATCCCCGCCGCCTGCGCCGCCGGGGCCGCGGCCCTGCTGCTGGCCTGGGGTGGCATCGCCTGGTGGACCACCCAGCACATCGCCTCTGGCACCACCGTCTCCGGCGTCGATGTCTCCGGCCTGAGCCCCAAGAAGGCCCACGAGCGCATCGGCAAGGGCATCGGCGACCAGCTCGCCCAGCCCGTCACCCTCACCGTCGGGCAGGGCAGCTCCGAGCTCGTGCCCGCCAAGTCGGGTATCTCGGTCGACACCGACGCCTCGGTCAAGAAGCTCACCGGATTCACCCTCAACCCCCACACCCTGGCTCAGCGCCTCGGTGGCCAGCACACCGACGCCGTCATCCGGGTCGATTCCACGGCGCTGCGCGGAGCTCTGGAGGACAGGGTCGATGCGATGGCCAACGGTGCGGTCTCGGCGACCGTGACCCTGGATGGCACCAAGCCGGTCATCACGCCCGCGAGGAACGGCATCGGGCTCGACGTCGAGGCCTCTCTCAAGCAGCTCGGCGGCACCTGGCCCCTGGGGAAGAAGACCCTGGCCATGGCTGAGGGCACTGCGATCCCCGCCATCACCGACGAGGAGGCCTCCTCGTTCGTGAACGGCACGCTCACGCCGCTGCTCTCCAGCGGACTGACCGTGAACACGGCGGGTGCCGACCCGCAGAGCAAGAGTCCCGGTGCGGCGGCGGCCTTCTCACCGCAGGACACCGCCGAGATGCTGAAGATCTCCTCCGAGGGCGGTAACTTGAGCGCCACCTTCGACCCGACCGCACTGCGTGACGGCGTCGTCGCCAGGGTCGGCCAGGTCGAGACCCCCGCCCAGAACGCGACCTGGAAGATCGACGGCTCCGCCACCGGCGCCCCGGGTGCACGCCCCCAGTACGTCCCCGCCGCCCAGGGCAAGGTCATCGACACCGCCGCCCTGTCCGCGAGCCTGCTCAAGGCCGGCACCTCCGCCACCGACGCCGCGGGCCGGACCGTGACCCTGCCGATGGTCGTGGCCGAGCCGACGGTGACGACGCCGCAGAACGAGTGGGGCATCAGCGAGATGATCGGCGAGTTCGCCACCCCGTACAACGCCGGGGACGGGCCGCGCACCCAGAACCTCACCCGCGGGGCCGAGCTCGTCAACGGCACGGTCGTCAAGCCCGGCGAGGTCTTCTCCCTGGAGAAGACCCTCGGTGAGGTCGACTACGAGCACGGGTTCGCCGCCGCCGGGGTCATTCAGAACGGAGAGCATGTTGACGCGATGGGAGGTGGACTCAGCCAGGTGGCCACCACCGTCTTCAACGCCGGCTTCGAGGCCGGCATGGATGACACCGAGCATCATCCCCACCAGTACTACTTCGAGCGTTACCCGGCCGGGCGCGAGGCGACCCTGTGGACCGGCAATCTCGACATGAAGTTCACGAACTCCACGCCCCACGCGGTACTGGTCCAGGCATGGCTGGACGGAGAGCAGATCCACGTGCGGATGTGGTCCACGAAGTACTACGACGTGTCGATCACCTCCTCAGAGCGCTCCAACTTTCGTCCTGTGAGGACCGAGCACGGGTCCGGTCCCAACTGTGAACCCACCTCCGGGGGGCAGCCGGGATTCGACATCACTGTCACCCGCACCCGCAAGCACGACGGCAAGGCCCTGCCCGACGACGTCCTGACCACCAAATATGACGGCGATGTCGATATGATCTGCAACTAGTGCTGCGTGAGTCTGCGGCTCCTGTGACAGCGGGCATGCAGATCGGGATGCATCGATTGTTGCCTGTGACATTCGCGCCGCGGCAGTGACGTAATCGCGGTGTGGCAACCCTGAGTTTTTGGCGTGCTGACGGCCACTGTCTCACCTCTTGGGCCGACGGGCACTGGGGGACCATACTTGGCCCGACCCCGCTCACCCGTGCGGGAGGATTCCCCTGAGAAGAAAGGACACTGCTGCTATGACGTACGTCATTGCCCAGCCCTGCGTCGACGTCAAGGACCGTGCCTGCGTCGACGAGTGTCCCGTCGACTGCATCTACGAGGGTGAACGCAGCCTCTACATCAACGCCGACGAGTGCGTCGACTGCGGCGCCTGCGAGCCCGTCTGCCCCACCGAGGCGATCTTCTACGAGGACGATGTTCCCGAGGAGTGGGAGGACTACACCCGCGCCAACATCGACTTCTTCGAGCTCAAGGGACTCGGCTCGCCCGGCGGCGCCCAGAGGACCGGCGCGCTGGACTACGACGACCCCATGATCGCCGCCCTGCCCCCGCAGAACGAGGAGTGGAAAGAGGCCAACGGCTACTGAGCCGACGGGCCGGGGGTGGAGACGCCCCCGGCCCGTGAGGAAGAATCAGGGCCCGTGACCACCAGCGCGACACCTGAGACCGCCTCCAGCCTCCACCTGCCCCGCCGGCTCGCCCTGCCCGACTTCCCCTGGGACTCGCTGACCCCCTACCGGGAGCGGGCCGCCCAGCACCCCGGCGGCGTCGTCGACCTGGCGGTCGGCACCCCGGTCGACCCCACCCCCGGAGATCGCCCGCAACGCCCTGTTCTCGGCGGCCAACGCCCCCGGCTACCCGACGGCGGTCGGCGCCCCCGTGGTGCGTGCCGCCATCACCGAGTGGATGGAGAGACGTCGGGGCGTGGCCGGCCTGGGCGATGACGAGGTCATCCCCACCATCGGCTCCAAGGAGTCCGTGGCCCTCCTGCCGCTGCACCTGGGGGTGCGTCCCGGCGACCTCGTTCTGCACCCGCGTGCCGCCTACCCCACCTACGACGTCGGCGCCCGCCTCGTGGGGGCCACTCCTGTACCCGTGGACACCGACGCGGACCCCGCCACCTGGGGCATCACCGAGGACACGCCCGTGGCCGTCGTCTGGCTCAACAGCCCCGGCAACCCCGACGGGCACGTCCTGAGCGTCGAGCAGATGGCCCGGATCGTCGCCTGGGCTCGGGCGCGGGGCGCCGTCGTCATCTCCGACGAGTGCTACGCCGAGCTCGGCTGGGAGGCGCCGTGGGACACCCAACCGATCCCGAGCCTCCTGGACCCCCGGGTCGGGGGAGTGGAGGGCCGAAGCGGCCTGCTCGCCCTGTACTCCCTGTCCAAGCAGTCCAACCTGGCCGGCTACCGGGCGGCCTTCCTCGCCGGTGACGCGGAGCTGGTGGGCGCCGTCACCGAGGTGCGCAAGCACACCGGGATGCTCATGCCGACTCCGGTGCAGGCCGCCCTCGTGGCCGCCCTCGGCGATGAGGCTCATATGGAGGTGCAGAAGGAGGTCTACCGGGAGCGCCGCGAGGTGCTCGTTGAGTCCACCGCCGCCGCCGGGCTCGTCAACGACCCGGCCTCCGTGGCCGGCCTGTACCTGTGGCTCCGGGGGCCCGAGTCGATGAGCGCCTACGAGCTCGTGGGGGCCTTCGCCGAGCTGGGGATCGTCGTGGCCCCCGGCGACTTCTACGGTCAGGCTGGGGCCGGGCGGGTGAGGATGAGCCTGACCGACACCGACGAGCGAGTGGCCGCCGCCGCCGCACGCCTGCGCTCCCCCGAGGCCGCCGCCCTCTTCGCCGGCTGAGGCCGGCCGGTCCCGGTCAGCCCACCTCGGGCCACTCGGAAGTGAGATAGGCCCCGACGGCGCGGTGCTGGAATCGGTAGGGCCTACCGCGCCGGATGATCCTGCGGGTCAGGTCGAGCCGCTGCGCGGTGGGGCCCGCGTCCGTGGCCCTCTTGTGCCCGAGCCGGTTGGCGATGTTCGTCAGAGAACGCTCCTCGGGTGCGAGCTCGGCCATTGCCTCGACGAACTCCCTCTCGCGCGGTGGGAGCCGGTCGAGAATGCGCTGCACATGCGCCTCCGCCTCGTGGACCGCCTGTCTGCTCCATCCGGTGTAGACGTGTTCGGCGGTGATGATGCTGTCGGTGCTGGCGTGCCAGGCGCACTGCCCGGCGAGCTGGAAGAGGAACGGCTCGCCGCAGGAGAGCTCGATGATGGCGCGTTGGGCGTCGGGCTCCATGAAGATCCGGTCCGTGCCGCCGTCGGCGGTGGTGATAGGCCACCCCTGGCTGATGAAGGGGTGGAGTGCGGTCAGAAGGTCGTCGTCGTCGATGGTCTCCAGCGTGGTGGTCTGGAAACGACGCGCGAAGGTGGCACCGGATCGGGCTCCGGCCATGTCCGCGAACTCGGGCAGCCCGGTCAGGTAGACGGCGATAGGAAGCGCCGAGCCAACGCTCAGGCCGCCGGGAAGGGGCGTGGGCTCCTCGTGAGTGAGCGCGTCACCCAGGGCGATGAGCAGCTGGGAGCGCGCGTGCTCATCAGTGATGTTCTGGACCTCGTCGATGTGGATCATCACCACGGCATGGCGCTTGGTGGCCGCACGGCCGATCTCAATGAGCAGATCGGTCAGGGCGGAATACGGCTCGGGACCGTCCTGGGCTCGCACGGACAGGGAGATGCCGGAAGCGGCCACGGACTCAACGCGGCGCAGCAGGTCGCCGATGCGCTGCTCCCTGGCTGCTGGCAGACCCGCCGTGTCGGCGAGGGTCAGTAGAGCCGAGGCGACTCGCTTGATGGGGTCGCTCCCTGACGGGATACGCAGCTGTGGCGTGACCCAGTCGCCTGCATCCAAGGCCTCACTCGCGATCCGACGCACCAACGCGGATTTTCCGGAGCCGGCTTCCCCCAGGATGGTGCGGCCGCGCTCGTGGATGCCTGCGGCGCGGCGCGGGCGAAGAGCGTCGCGCCAGTCGCTGAGGTGCTCGATGCGCCCCGCCCACACCAGGGGCACCGTGTCTGATCCTGGGCTGAACGGCGAGTCAAGAGGAGTCCTCATGATGATAAGTTTATCAACGAGCGACGGGCTTGATAAGTTTATCAAGCCCGGGTGGGTATCCGGCTGCTGCCCCCGGCGGGCTGATCCGGGCTGATCGGCCGATCCGGTGGCTCGCGATCAGCCGATGAAACCACTGCATGAAACAACGCCGTGACGACGCACCCCGTACAGTGGTCGTTGGGCCCGCCGGAACCCCGTGGGCCCAGGTCTCGCCGTCGCGATGCGTGCGGCCCCGAGCCCCAGGAGGCATGATGACGAGCACCCCCACCACCCCCGCGGCCGAGCAGCCCGAGCAGAGCCGGCCCAGCGCCGTCGGCGGTCCTGGCCTGCTGGCCGTTGACGGCACCAACCTCGAGCTGCCGCGCACCCCGGCGACCGACGGTGCCGACGGCCTGGGCGTGTCCAAGCTGCTGGGCTCCACCGGCGTGGTGACGCTCGACCCGGGCTTCACCAACACGGCGTCGTGCACCTCGCAGATCACCTACATTGACGGCGCGGCCGGGATCCTGCGCTACCGCGGCTACCCGATCGAGGAGCTGGCCAAGTCCTCGACCTTCCTGGAGGTCGCCTACCTCCTCATCAACGGCGAGCTGCCCGACCGCGAGTCCTTCGCGCGCATGGAGCGGCGTATCTCGCGCCACCGGCTCCTGCATGAGGACTTCCGCGGCTTCTTCACCTCCTTCCCCTCCTCTGGCCACCCGATGGCGATCCTCCAGGCGGGGATCGCGGGCCTGGCCACCTACTACGAGGACACCCTCGACCCGCACGACCCCTACGAGCGCGAGCTCGCCACCGTGCTGCTGCTGGCCAAGATGCCCACGATGATCAGCTACATCGCCCGGCGCGCCATCGGCCTGCCGCTGCTCTACCCCGACCCGCAGCGCTCCTACGTCGAGGACTTCATCCGCCTGACCTTCGGGATGCCCTTCCAGTCCTACGAGATCGACCCGGCTGTCGTGCGGGCCCTGGACATGCTGCTCATCCTGCATGCCGACCATGAGCAGAACTGCTCGACATCCACGGTGCGCCTCGTGGGATCGGCCGACGCCAACATGTACGCCTCCGTGGCTGCGGGCGTGGGCGCCCTGTCCGGGCCGCTGCACGGCGGCGCGAACGAGGCGGTCCTGCGGATGCTGGACACGATCCAGAGCTCGGGGATGAGCACGGCCGAGTTCGTCCGCAAGGTCAAGGACAAGGAGGACGGCGTCCGCCTCATGGGCTTCGGCCACCGGGTCTACAAGAACTACGACCCGCGCGCCGCCATCGTCAAGGAGACCGCCCACGATGTCCTGACCCGCCTGGGCTCCGACGACGGCGACCGCAAGCTCGAGATCGCCATGGAGCTGGAGGAGACGGCGCTGCGCGACGAGTACTTCGTCTCGCGCAGCCTCTACCCGAACGTCGACTTCTACACCGGCCTCATCTACCAGGCGATGGGCTTCCCCACGAAGATGTTCACGCCCCTGTTCGCCCTGGGGCGCCTGCCGGGCTGGATCGCCCAGTACCGCGAGATGATCGCCGACCCCGCCAAGCGCATCGGACGGCCCCGCCAGGTCTACGACGGCTCCACCGAGCGCCACTACGTGGCCATGCACCGGCGTAAGCACGACGACGGCCAGTACCCGGACACCCGCGCCGGGGTCCCCAGCCTCGACCGCGTCACCAGGGTCTGAGTCACCAGGGTCTGAGGTTCACGGGCTCATACCGGTCGCCCAGAGCTGATTGTCTGTGGCCGGTTGTCTGGGGCTGGGCGGTGCGGTTCGGGAACGTACTTTCCCGACGACGACTGCGTTCTCCCCCAAACCACTGGGGGCGGACCTCAGTGGTTTGGAGGAGAAGTACGTCCCCGATGCGAAAGTACGTCGTCGATCAGCCGCTTGTGGTGCGCCACCAGCCGCTCGTGGACCGGGCGGCTGTCACCGACGGTGAACAGAGGATCTCCGGTCGACACGAACGCCACCACCGGGCAGTACTCGACCGCATCACGAAGGGCTGCCTAGCGCTCCATCGAATCGGGATGCCTGTTGCAGCGGTGAGGTGGGCGCCCCTGGTCAGCTGGGTATCAGTCGATCAGATCAAGGAGATGACGACGCGCTTTCATCGCATGGATGAGCAGCTGGTGACCGCTGTCGAAGGTCAGAATGACGAGTTCCAGAAGCCGTCCTTGGCTGTCGAAACCCATGACGAACTGCTTGGCTGGTACATCGTCGTCCGGCCAGCTCTCGTAAATCCGGTGGTTGGCGGCGTAGACGGCGTCCGCAGCACTGATGCCATGCTTGAGCGCAGAGTTGTGGACTTTCACGCGACGAAGGCTCGTACGGCCGAGCGAATGATCTCGGAGCGGCTGGTGCCGTCCTTCTCGGCGCGCTGGTCGACCGCGGCCACCAGACTGTCGTCCATGCGGACTGGGACGACCCGCGCCGCACCATCCCCGATGGGCCGGCGTCCTCGCTTCTTCAGCACTTCGACGTCGTATCCACGTTCCGCTTCGTCAGCCCACTTCTGGATCGTCTCGTCGGTGACTGGCACGCCATCAATGGTTTCCATACGACAAGTGTAATACGAAATACCTGCCTGGGCATCATCGTAGACGGGTGTGGTGAGCCCGGAGGCCTACAGGGCCGGTCAGGTCGATCTTGCCCATGTGCAGGAGCTTCTCGCGCGTGGCGGCGTCGGCCATGAGCTCGGCGATGTTGTGGGGGACGACCTGCCAGGACACGCCCCAGCGGTCGACGCACCAGCCGCAGCGCTCGGCCTCGGGCACGGCCGACAGCCCCGTCCAGTAGCGGTCGATCTCCTCCTGGTCCCGGCAGGAGACGATCATGGAGACCCCGGGCGTGAAGGTGAAGTCGTGGAAGGCCCCCGAGTCCCTGGCCGTCATCCAGGTGCCGCGCAGCGTGAAGTCGGTGAACATCACCGTGCCCGCCTCCATCGGCCCGCCCTCCTCATAGCGGTACAGGGCCCCGCGGCGAGCGTCGTCGAACAGGGGCGATCCAGGCCTCGGTGGCCTCCTCGGCGTTGGCGTGATTGGTCCCGCCGAACATGAAGGCGGGCAGGATGAAGGGACGCGGCTCACCGGCCGGGTCGGTGAGCATGAGCTGCCAGGTCATGCCGAAGCGGTCGCGGACCCACGCGTAGCGCGGCGAGAAGGGGTACTCGCCCAGTTCCATGAGAACTCCGCCGGTGGAGAGACGCTCGTAGAGCTCATCGAGGTAGGCCCGGGCCTGCTCCTCGCCGCCGAACAGGAGCGGGTCGAAGTTCAGGATGCAGCTGATCGACGGGTTCGGGGCGTCCTGGTCACCGCCGCTGATGAGCGAGAGACGGAATCCGTGGATGCTGACCGTGGCCGCGTAGCCCGGGCACCTGCTCGACGACGGAGCCCTCGCGGAAGACGTCGGCGTAGAACCGGGCCGCCTCATCGGCGTTGCCGTCGCACCAGATGGCGGGAGTGATGAGCTGGTCCATGTGAACACCGTAGCGTGACATGCGTTGGGGCCGCTCCTGAAGAGGAACGGCCCCAACGCTGTGATCGGCGAGCCGGATCATGCCCGGATATCACCGGTTATGAGGTGACCTTGCGGCGGTAGTGGAGAAGTGCTGCGCCGGTGAGCAGCCCGAGGATCGCCAGGGCCGTCAACCTGCTCGCGTTGATCCCCTGTGTTGGGGAGGGGGCGCTTTGAAGCAGTAGTTGTCGGAGCTGCCGTGGGCGTCTGGGTGGGTGCTGTTGCGACGGCAGGAGTGGGTGTCGAGCCTCCACTCGGTGCGGGTGTTGGCTGGGTGCTGGGCGTTCCGCTGTCGGGTGGGCAGTTCTCGCCGACGACGCAGACACCGGGCTTGTCCTGGGTGGGGAAGCCGGGGTCGGGGTCGCACTCGTCTCCGACCCCGTCGTTGTCGTAGTCGGTCTGACCCCAGTTACTGACGTCGGGGCAGTTGTCCTGGTCGCGTGGCGTGTTGTCGCCGTCGTCGGTGATATCGACCTGGGTGGTGGCGACGGCGGTCTGCCCGTCGGATTGAGTGACGCGTAGGCCGATGACGCCGCTGAACTCCTGGCTGAAGGTATGGGTGATGCGCGGGGAGGTTCCGGTCTCGTCGTAGACGCCGTCACCGTTGAAGTCCCACTCATAGGAGGTCAGGGAGCCAGAGACTGCGTGGGAGGCTGCGGCATCGATATCGACAGGATCTCCGACCTTGGCGACATAGGGGCCCTGGATCCAGGCGAAGGGCTTGTTGAGCTCGCTGCTGATGGCCTTGTTGACGAGGTCGCTGACCTGATCGGGCGAGGAGGCGTTGGCGGTCGTGCCGGTACTGGAACTCACCAGGGTCTGGAAGTCGGAGGAGTTGAGCTGTCCGGTGTCAATACCGTAGACGCTGACTGGATCCACCTCGTAGGCGGCCTTAGCGACAGAGGCGGCGGTGTAACCAGTGCCCGGCTCGGGATCGCGTGGAGGCGCGTCACCGATGACTATGACGATCTTCTTGACTCCATTGCGCCACTTCATATTAACGGCTTGCATGACGCCGCTGTATACGCTCGCGTTGGTGTTGAAAAGGTTGCCCCCTTCGTAACTCAGGTTCCCTAATCCGTTTTCAATCTTGGACAAGTCGCTTGTGAAATCTACGTCCGTTCTGGCAAGATAATTGTCGGAATTGAAGTTTGGGTGGTCCTTGTAGTCGACGAGCGAAAAACGATAAGAAGGCGTCTGTTTCTTAGTCTCGTTGGCGATCGTTTTTACTTGAGACCGAACCGCGTCGACATTACTCTTCATTGATCCGGTTGAGTCGATAACGAAAGCGACGTCCACTGCTTTGTTCGGTGTCGCTAGGTTAGTGAACTCCGGAACCCCAACTTTTTCTTCTATCTGCTGAGCGATTTGTTCATGGCCAATAATGTTGGGGTGATAGAAGAAGAGGTTCTGCTTAGAGGGCTTGGACTTTGTTGTGCCGTCCTTGCCCATTTCGCCTTCGGTCTCCAAAAATTCATTGATCCATCGGTGAGGGTTTCGCTCATTTGTCTTAGGGTTGGGCTCATGTCCGTCAAACGCGTTAATTATTCCATCGACATACGTTACTTTCAAGGTCGAATGCGATGCATTCCATTCTCTGGTCAGCGATGACTGTACGTCCTTGGATGAGTCGCTGAGAGCGCGCACCCCCTTGCCAGCGTCATACTTCACGCCGTTGTTGTCGAGCACGTAGTCTTGATTAGATGCTAGGCGGGGGTATCCGACTAAAATGACCTGCGCGTCGTCTGCTAGTTTATCGTCGATCTTTTGGAGGATTGCGGTAGTGTTGGTCTTGACTTTGTCGAGGTTTGCATTGGCGTCCTCGACTTTCTTTTTGCAAGTTCCGGGGTCCCTGAAACCGAGAGCAAAGCACTGTTTGACAATTTCGGAAAAGTTGACATCGTTTCCGCCGATTGTGAACATAACTAGGTTTGTGCTGGCGTCCATCTTGTCGATTTGGCCTTCATCCTTAGTGAGGTCATTTGTGACGTGTCCACTGTGGGCAAGATTATCTAATGTAGTGGGTGCGCCTTGATCGTTGAGCCAATTGACATAGTTGTGCGCCCAGTTGTTGTGGCTCTTGTATGAGCCATCTTCCCCGTAGTAGTCTCCGGCGCCATTTCCGGCCGAGTAAGAGTCTCCGAGTAGCGTGACTCGGATTAAGTGATTCACTTTAACGTCTGCTTTGGCGTCGATTGTGTGAAGTGAGGTCGCTGTGAAATGTGTGAAGAGGCACAGCAGTGTCAGAGTAACAAGCGCGATTCTAAAGTGTTTTGTTGCTTCTTTTCGAGAAGAACCGTTATTGATGTTAAGTTTCATGGGGCTCTCAGTACTTGCTGTCAAATAGGTGCTGCATGAATTGTGTGTGAGGGAATGTGATTATCTCAGTGCGTGTCGCTAATCGTAGTCAAGAACTACAAGGACTGTATTCTTTGCCGTGGAACTGGGCTGGCTCAGTCCGATGGCTAACTCCATGTAGTCGTTCGAGTCGCGGTGGGAGTGTCGTGCGAACCATGATGTAGGCGAGCCGAATCTGCTCTCTTTCCCATCCGTGGGCTTCGGCGTAGTTGATGAATTCGTTTCTGAGTTGCTCCGCAGGTTTTGATGGATCTTGGAACCATCGGTTGAGGTGAACTCCTGGGTACTTCCAAGTTGTCCATCCGGGGAGCTCGGACTCTTCTGTGTGGACGGCGGTGAGGCCGAGGATGGTCTTGGCTCCCATGGGGTCATTCTTGAGGGCCCTCAGTCGTCTCGCTTCATATGACAGAGGGCCTCCTGGACCAAAGGCCCAGGTCAGTCCGCCCCCGATGGCGAGTCCTCCGGTCAGTGTTCCGCAGCCGATTCGGGCCAGCAGTTTACGGCGTGACACACGCGGGGGTGGGCCAGTAGAGCCCGGAGAAGGGTCGTGGCTATAGGGAGGGGTGTGTGATTGTGGGACTGCCGTAGTCATGTCACGATTGTATTAAATCGATGACAGGATGGCTTGGGTTCGCGTGCTGACATTCATCAGTCTTGTTGGGCGGTGGCTGCGTGCATCCAGATATTGGTTGGTTTTTCGTTAACGTCGTGCTGACGCTCCCGTACGAGAACTCATAGGTGTCACAGCTGAACGTTGACGGAGTTATTCGGCGGTTCCGTCTCGCGTGGTTCGAGGTCGGGGGCAATGATGAGGATCATGTCATCGGTGGGGCCGGTCCGCCGTGGCGGCCGATCCATGGCTCAGGTGTGGATGGTCCGGCATCCTTCGTCTAGCTGTGGCTCTCGGCGTAGTTGGCGAAGAGGTTCGTGAGCTCCGCGGGAGTCCTCCTTGGCTCATAGAGTGGCCAGCGTAGCGAGAAGTCTCCGTACTTCCGCTGAAACCTTGTCGGCAGCATGCGCAAGCATCCGCCGCCGATGTGGCTACCCCGTCCCGGCCGACGCTCTATCGACCTCCACTGCGAAGAGGTTAGGCTGGCCTTATGAGCAAGAACTCCGCTTCCTCTGCCGCCTCGACCGACCTGCCGCTGCCCCACGCCGACCGCCCCATCGCCTCCGCCCCCGGCCACTGGGTCCTGGCCCGCGCCGGCAAGCGCGTCCTGCGCCCCGGCGGCGCCGCCCTGTCCGCCGCCATGCTCAACCATGCCGGTCTGACCGGCGCCGACGTCGTCGAGCTCGCCCCGGGCCTGGGGCGCACCGCCGCCGAGATCATCAAGGACCACCCCGCCTCCTACACGGCCATCGACCGCGACCCCGACGCCGCCCGGCGCGTGGCCGCCGTCGTCGGGACCCTCGGCACCGTCCGCCAGGGCGAGGCCGCCGACACCGGCCTGGACGAGGCCAGTGCCGATGTCGTCGTCGGCGAGGCCATGCTCACCATGCAGGGGGACAAAGGCAAGGCCGCCATCGTCGCCGAGGCCGCCCGCGTCCTGCGCCCCGGCGGGCGCTACGCCATCCACGAGCTCGGCGTCACCCCCGACGACATCGACGAGGACTACTACACCCAGCTGCGCCGCGACCTGGCCCGCTCCATCCACGTCAACGCCCGCCCCATGACCGCGGCCGCTTGGAAAGAGCTCATGGAGAACGCCGGACTCGTCGTCGACTGGGTCGACACCGCCCCCATGGCCCTGCTCAAGGTCGGCCGCAACATCCGCGACGAGGGTCTGGGCGGCTTCCTGCGAATCGCCCGCAACGTCGCCGCCGACAAGGCTCTGCGCCAGCGCGTCCAGGAGATGGCAGCCACCTTCAAGCGCTACGAGAAGGACATGGTCGGCATCGCCCTCGTCGCCCACAAGCCCGAGTCCTGAGCCCCGCTTCTCCCCGGTCGTCGACGTCGCGGTCGTACCTTAGCCCGCGCGTTCGAGGGGTAAAGGGTACGAACGCGCGACCTAAGGTACGAACTCGCGGATGCGTCCCCATGTGCAACGGGCCCTAGTCGTCGTGGGTCGCCCCGCGCAGACCGGCGCGCAGCACCTCCCGGTTGAGCAGCGCGATCGCCTCGATCGGGATCCCCGCCGGGCAGGCCGGCAGGCACTCGCCGAATTCAGAGCACGGTCCGAAGAGCGCATCGAGCTCCCGCGTCATCGCCCGGGCTCGACGGCCTCGTTCGATACGCCCCTGCGGCATGAGCGACAGGTGCGCCAGCTTCGCCCCCGCGAAGAGCGCCGCCGCCCCGTTCGGGCAGGCCGCCACGCAAGCCCCGCAGCCGATGCAGGCGGCGAAGTCCAGGGCCCGCTCCGCCTGCAGGTGCCCCTGGGCGACGTCGTCGGCATCCGGCGCGGTCCCCGCGGCTACGTCCACGGTCCCGCCCGCCCGGATGAGCTCATCGAGTGCCGTGCGGTCCACCACCAGGTCCCGGATGACCGGGAAGGCCGCCGACCTCCACGGCTCCAACCGGAAGCGCGTGACCCCGGGGAAGGCCCGCAGGTGCTGACGGCAGGCCGGGGTCGTGTCCAGCGGCCCGTGCGGCACCCCGTTGACGAGGAAGCCGCAGGCCCCGCACACCCCCTCCCGGCAGTCCGACTCGAAGACCACCGGTTCGCCGCTGGCCTCGATGATCTGGTCGTTGAGGCGGTCGAGCAGCTCCAGCAGACTCATCTGGGGCTCGGCGTCCTCCACCACGTGGCTCTCGAAGAAGCCCCGCGCCCGCGGCCCGTCCTGCCGCCAGATCTCCAGCTCGATCCTCATCGGTAGTCCCTCACCTGCATGGGCACCAGCGAGAAGCTCAGCGGCTCCGTGCGGCGCGTGTGCCCGCCATCGTCCCCGGTCTGCCAGGCCGACACCGAGCACCAGGTCTCGTCATTGCGCTGGGCCTCGCCGCCCTGGGTCGCGTACTCCTCACGGAAGTGGGCGCCGGCGGACTCGCGCCGGTCCAGGGCGTCGAGGACCATGACCTCCGCCAGCTCCAGGAAGTCGGCGACCCGCAGCGCCTTCTCCAGCTCCTGGTTGAGGCGCGCCTGGCCACCGACCACGGTGACGTCGGCCCAGAACTCCTCGCGCAGGGCGCGCACCTCCTCCAGGGCGCGCAGCAGCCCCGCCTCGGAGCGGCTGACCCCGCAGCCGGCGTAGAGGATCTCACCCAGCCGGCGATGGAACCACACAGGACGGTGGGTCCCGCCCACCGCCATAAGCGCCTCAATGCGCGCGCGGGTATTGGCCACGGCCTGGAGCGCCTCCGGTGCGTCGGGGCTCAGGGGCTTGCTTCCCACCAGTCCGGCCAGGTAGTTCGGCACGGCCAGTGGCAGCACGAACCAGCCGTCCACACTGGCGCTCAGCAGCGAGTTCGCCCCCAGGCGGTTGGCGCCGTGGTAGTTGTTCGAGGCCTCCCCGCCCACGAACAGTCCCGGGATGGTGGACATCTGGTCGAAGTCCACCCACAGCCCTCCCATCGTGAAGTGGGCTCCCGGGGCGATGCGCATGGGCACCTCGTAGGGGTCCTCCCCGGTGGCGTCGAGGTACATCTCGAACAGGTTCCCGTAGCGCGAGGCGATGGTCTCCTTGCCCAGCCGCTCCAGCGCGTCGCGGAAGTCGAGGTAGACCGAGTTGCGCAGCGGCCCGACGCCGCGGCCGGACTCGATCTGCTCGCGGGCGTTGCGCGAGGCCACGTCGCGCGGGGTGAGGTTGCCGAAGGCCGGGTACTTGCGCTCCAGGTAGTAGTCGCGCTCGTCCTCGGGGATCTCGTTCGGGGCCCGCTCGTCCCCGGGGCGCACGGGCACCCAGATGCGCCCGTCGTTGCGCAGCGACTCGCTCATGAGCGTCGTCTTGGACTGCCAGCGGGAGCTCACCGGCAGGGGCCGTGGGGTGGAACTGCACCATGCAGGCCGAGGCGAAGGCCGCCCCGCGCCGGTGGGCGCGCCAGGTGGCAGTCGCGTTGGAGGCCATGGCCAGGGTCGAGTAGTGGTAGACGCTGCCGTAGCCGCCGGTGGCCAGCACGACGGCGTGAGCGGTGTGGGCCTGCACCTCGCCGGAGAGCAGGTCCCGGGTGACGATGCCCTGCGCGCGGGAGTCGGCCACGATGAGGTCGAGCATCTCGGTGCGGGTGTGCATGCGGACGCTCCCGGCGGCGACCTGCTCCTGGAGGGCCTGGGCGCAGGCGATCTCCAGCTGCTGGCCGGTCTGTCCGCGCGTGTAGTAGGTGCGCGAGACCTGCACCCCGCCGAAGGAGCGGGTGGCGAGCTGGCCGCCGTACTCGCGGGCGAAGGGCGCCCCGATCGCCTCCATATGGTCGATGACTCGGCCGGACTCCAGCCCCAGGCGCACGACGTCGGCCTCCCGTCCCCGGTAGTCCCCGCCCTTGACGGTGTCCTTGACGAAGCGCGTCAGGGAGTCTCCGTCGACCTTGCGGGCCCGGGCGGCGTTGATCCCGCCCTGTGCGGCCACCGAGTGGGCGCGCCGCGGGGCGTCGTGCAGGCTGAAGCACTCCACCCGGTAGCCCAGGCGCCCCAGGGTCGCGGCCGCCCCGGCGCCGGCCAGTCCGGTGCCCACCACGATGACGGTCAGTTTGCGGCGGTTGGCAGGATTGACCAGGCGGTACTCGTCGCGCCGGCGCGCCCAGGCCTGCTCAGGCGGACAGTCCGGCAGGTGCGCATCCAGGTCCTCGCCGACGTCGTACAGGCCACCGACGGCACCCGGCACACTCGCACTCATCCGATCACCCCCGTGCAGATGAGGACGGGCAGCAGGCCGTTGACGACGGCGACGGCCAGGGCCACGCCCAGGGCGAGGGCGCGGCAGGCCTTGCGCAGCCTGGGGCCGGTGCCGCCCAGGTCGATGACGACGTTCCACAGGCCCTGCGCCAGATGGAGGGAGAGTGCCAGCATGACCAGGCTGTAGAAGAGCGCCATGCCGGGGCGTGACAGGCTCGCCACGAGGTTGTGGTAGGCGCTGACCTGCAGCTCGCCGTTCGACGTCGTCGGCGCCTGAAAGCCCCTCAGGGGCGATGAGGCGGCCGATGGTCAGGTCGAGGACGTGGATGAGGACGAAGACCCCGATGAGGACGCCGGTCGCCAGCATGGAGCGGGCGCCGATGGTGCGGGCGGGCAGGGGCCCGGCGCCGGAAGGCCCCACGAGCGCTCCTCGCCCGGCGCCACAGCGCGATTCCCGCCGCGACGTGCGCCGCGACGCAGGCTCCCAGGACCAGGCGCATCGCCCACAGGAGCCCCTCGTGCGGCAGGAGTGGGTAGGCGACCTGCCGCAGCCAGGCGGCGTAGCCGTTGAAGGCCTGCGGGCCCGCGAGAACCTTGAGGTTGCCGACCATGTGGACCATGACGAACAGGGCCATGATCGTGCCGGTGATCGCCATCGTCGCCTTGAGGACGCGCTGTGAGGCCCACACGGGGGTGCGGCGCCTGCGCCGGGGAGGAAGCGCGTCGCCAACAGGCTGAGCAGCCTCGGGGACACGGGCGGCCGTGGATGTCGCAGCCATCTGCCCTCCCCTCCATTGCGTAGAACAACCAATCACTATGATAACGAACACTGTGATGCTGGTGTGGGGAATTCGCCTTGTCCTTCGAGGGCGTCCAACGCGACCGGCCGCCTCCCGCGGCTGAGGCGGAAGACGGCCGGTACGAGAAGCGCGGCGGCGGGGGAGTCGGAGGAGAGCCCTACTGGCCGGCGTGCTGGGGCGAGCCCAGCTCAATGCTCTTGCCACCGCGGGCCAGCGCCTCGACAGCGCCGGACTGGGAGTTACGGCGGAACAGGACATTGGAGGCGCCGGCCAGCTCGCGGGCCGGGACCACGCGCGGCTCCTTGAACAGGCCGTGGTTGCCGGGCACCACGCCGCCCTGCGGCATGAGGGAGATCTTCGTGCCGGCTGTCAGGTACAGGCCGGCCTCGACGACGCAGTCGTCACCCAGCGGGATCCCGAGCCCCGAGTTGGCCCCCAGCAGGCAGCGCTCGCCCAGGGCCAAGCGCTGGCGCCCACCGCCCGAGAGCATGCCCATTGTGGAGGCGCCGCCGCCGACGTCGGAGCCGTCACCGATGACGACCCCCTGGGAGATGCGGCCCTCGACCATGGAACGCCCCAGCGTCCCGGCGTTGTAGTTGACGAAGCCGGCGTGCATGACCGTGGTGCCCTCAGACAGGTAGGCGCCCAGGCGCACGTTCGCGCCGTTGCCGATGCGCACCCCCGAGGGCAGCACGTAGTCAGTCATGCGGGGAAACTTGTCCACCGAGTGCACCTGGACGGGGCGCCCCACGGCGGCGCGCAGGCGCATGCGGGTGGTCTCGAAGTCCTCTGCGCGGCAGGGGCCCGCGGAGGTCCACACCACGTTGGGCAGGGCGGGAGAAGATCCCGTCCAGGTTGACGGTGTTGGGCTTGACCAGGCGGTGGGACAGCGTGTGCAGGCGCAGGTAGGCGCCGGCCACGGTCTGGGGGCGTCGTCGAGGTCCGCCCAGGTGCGCACCACGGTGGTGTGGACGCCGCGGGCCTCATCGCGCCGCTCCATGGCACTCAGGGGAGGCCAGGAGGTCGGCGTGCCCGTCCTCGGGCTCGTCGCCGAGAACCGGTCGGGGGTACCACACGTCGAGGGTGTTGCCGTCGTCGGTCACGGTCGCCAGGCCGAGACCCCATGCACTGCGAGTCGTCATGGGAACACCCTACGGTCCCCGGTGGCTGACCGTTGCCGCTGGGCGTGCGAGAATCACCGCATGGCGCGCACGACGATCCACCTCATGCGGCACGGCGAGGTGCACAACCCAGGCGGCATCCTCTACGGCCGCCTGCCCGGGTACCACCTGTCCGCCCTGGGGCACCAGATGGCCCAGCAGGTCGCCGACGTCCTGTCCGCCTCCGGGCACGACATCACCCGGGTCATCACCTCACCCCTGGAGCGGGCCCGGGAGACCGGCGCCCCCACCGCCGCCGCCTTCGGCCTGGCGCCGACGACGGATCCCCGACTCATCGAGGCCGGCAACTCCTTCGAGGGCGTGGCCGTCAACCGCAACCGCTGGATCCTGGCCCACCCCACTTACTGGTCCAGCTACGTCAACCCGCTGCGCCCCTCCTGGGGTGAGCCCTACCGGGAGATCGTCGAGCGCATGCGCGGCGCCGTCGTCTCCGCACTCGACCTCGCCGAGGGCCACGAGGCGCTCCTCGTCTCCCACCAGCTGCCCGTCTGGTCGCTGCGCCTCTTCCTGGAGGGGCGCCCCTGGCCCACGACCCGCGCCGCCGCCAGTGCGCCCTGGCCTCCCTGACCTCCCTGACCTTCGAGGACCGCACCCTGGTGGGGCTGGCCTACTGGGAGCCGGCCGGTGACCTGCTGCGCCAGGCCCGCGACATGGTGCCCGGAACCTCCTCCGCCCAGACTGCGGGCAGTGCCAGCCCCGTCAGCCCCGGCAGTTCTGTCAGCCCTGTCAGTCCCGCCGAGGCGGCCCGGTGACCCAGCAGCCGCCCTCGCGCCCGCTCGGCGGCGAGGTCGTGCGCACCGGCCCGACCGGTGAGGGTTACCGCCCGGCCGCGCCCGCCCCGCCCGCGCCGCCCCTGGACCGGACAGGGACTTCGTGTGGTGGCACACCGCCGCCGTCCTGACCGCCACCCGCCAGGGCGCCGCCCCAACCCGGTCTCACCGACCATCGACCCCGTGCGCCCCGGCCCTGGGATCCGGGGAGGTCATGCTGGCCACCTGCGACGCCGAGCTGCTCATGTGGCGGCGCGGGGACGCCACCTACAACCCTCCGGGGCTTCTTCCTGGCCGGCGGCTCCCGTCGGCCTGGCCCTGACGGCCGCCTTCTTCGGCGGACAGGCCTACCTCAACCACCGACGGCGCCGCGCCGCCGAGGCCGACGCCGTCGAGAAGTGGCGCCACCTGGCCGACGCCCGCCTGAGCGTATCCACCCACGGCATCTACCTGGGCACGGGGAGGGCGTCATGCCCATCTCCCTACGCCGACATCCAGGAGGTCCAGCTCACCGCCACCGGTGAGATCGTCGTCGCCGCGGCCAACGCCTCCGGCTCGGTGCGCCTGAAGATCCGGGCCCAGTGGGCCGGGCTCGTCCTCATCCTGTGGTCGGTGCGCTACATGCCCGAGCACCCCCAGCTCGTCGGGCGCACCTGGATCCCCGGTGACTGGCTCATCCACGCCGCCGCCCACGGCTACGACGTCGACACCACCCCTGGCCCCAGGCCCGCCCCGCCCTGCCCTGAGACAGGGGCGCCAAGACCAGGCCGCGCGCACCCGGTCAGTGCTGGTCAGTGTGAGTCGGTCCCGGAGCGGTCGGTCCCAGCCCGTCTCGCCGGCCTCAGGATCCTCGTCAGCTCCGTCATCGCTGGCGTCAGGGAGCGCCGGTGGGCTCCTGCAGGGTGGTGCTTGCGACGACGGATGTCCTGCTCCAGGTCCCTGAGGAACTCCGGGTCGTCGTCGGGCGCCATGGGGCGGGGACGCTGCGGACGACGGAAGGTCGTGCCCTCCTTGGAGGACCACACGGTGGGCTCGACGTAGCCGCCGCGCTCCTCAGCGGCCTTGACCCGCGAGAAGATGATCCAGGCGATCGGGCCGATGGTCGGGGAACAGCACGACCAGGGTGATCCACAGGTACTTCGGCATCCTGCGCCGGCATGCTCTCATCCGGCGTGCGTGCGCAGTCCAACAGGGGCGTACAGCGTCAGAGCGAACACCAGGACGATGAGGGACGATACGCATGGGCCAACCTAACCGAGCCGGAGGGCCCCGCAGACCCCGCACCTGCCCGAACCCTCTCGGAGCCCCTCGCCTCATCCCCAGCCGGCCCGGGCCGTGGCACGATCATGGGGTGCCCGCCCCACCCGCCCTCCGCCTCCTGACCGGTGGAACCACCCCCGACGACGTCGCCGCCCTGCGCGCAGCCCTCGCCGAGCGCCTGTCCCTGCGCGGCCTGCTCACCAGCCCCGATGGCCGCCCCGCCCCGCCGCCGAGGGACGGGAGCACCGGACAGGCTTACCACTCCCGCTGCTCGTCCCCATCGCCCCCGGGGAGGACGAGGGGCAGGTCCGGTCCGACCTGGCCCGCCGTATCACCCGCGTCCCGGCAGGCACAGACCTCATCCTGCGCACGTCGGGCTCCACCACCGGCGCCGGCCGACTCATCGCCATGAGCGCCGCCGCCCTCGTGGCCTCCGCCCGCGCCACCCACGCGCGCCTCGGGCGGCCCGGGAACCTGGGCTCCTGCCCCTGCCGGCCCACCACGTCGCCGGCCTGCAGATCCTCATCCGCTCCCTGGACGCAGGAACCGAGCCCGTCGTGGTCGACACGAGCGCAGGATTCAGCCCGACGGCGCTCGCGGAGGCCCTGCTCTCGGCGCGCCGGTCCACCGGGGCGGCCGCCTCCCGGCTCTACGTCTCCCTGGTCCCCACCCAGCTGGTGCGTGTCCTGCAGGACCCGCTGGCCTGCCGGACCCTGGCAGGGAGCCGACGCCGTCCTCCTGGGCGGCGCCGCCGCCGACCCGCGCTCCTGGACCGGGCCCGCGGGGCAGGCGTCACCGTGGTCACCACCTACGGCATGAGGCGAGACCGGCGGGGCTGCGTCTGCAACGGCCGACCCCCTGGAGAGGGTCGAGATCGCCATCCAGGCCCCCGACGCCGAGGGCGCCGGCCGCATCCTCATCTCCGGTCCCGTCCTGGCCGAGGGACTACCTCCAACACCCCGGCCACACCCCGCAGGCAGGCCCCGCCGCAACCCCAACGCCGGCGAGGGTTTCCACCGCAACGGCAGCACGCGCGTCCTGGCCACCTCCGACCGCGGCCGGCTGCACCCCGACGGGCGCCTGGAGGTCCTGGGCCGCCTGGACGACGTCATCATCACCGGGGGCGTCAAGGTCGAGCCCCGCCACGTGGAGAGGCCCTCACCTCTATCGACGGCGTGGCCGAGGCCTGCGTCGTCGGCCTGCCCGATGAGCAGTGGGGAAGTGCCGTCGCCGCCGCCGTCGTGCTTGAACCGGACCGGCAGCCGGGCGGCCTGAAGCAGTGGGACGGCGCCGCCCTACGCGAGGCCGCCCGCGCCCGGCTGGACGGCGCCCACGCCCCCAAACGGGTCCTCGTCCTGGAGGCCCTGCCGTTGCGCCCCAGCGGGAAGGTCGACCGACGCGAGGGTCGCCCGGCTCCTCGCCGCGACCGACAGATGTGACCTCGGGAGCCTCCTACGCCAGAGCCCTGATCTCCGCCTCACTCGGGCGGGTGGCCGGGCCGAAGTGCGTCACGGTCAAGGCACCGGCCACATTCGCCCAGCGCAGCGCCGTCGTCAGGTCGATGCCCCGGGCCAGGGGCCGCGGCTGGGACACCGGAGTGCGCGTCACCGGCGTTGGTGTCCACCGGCTGTCACCGGGATGCTTGGGGTATGGCGCGCCGCGCCGCCGTCGGAGAACCAGGAGCCCTGCGCCCCGCGCCCGCACCAGCACCGTGCCGAGCCTGGACGCCCGATAGTGCCTCGCAGACAGCCGGCGTGGTCACCGGCCTCCACCCGCAGCCCCAGACGGTCGGTGAGCAGCCCGGCCTCACGCTCATTGAGAGACCAGATGGGCCCCAGTCGCACCGAGGTGCTCCAGCGCGCTCATGGGGACCGAACCAGACCATGGGGAGACGTCGAACAGTGCCGTGCACCCCGCTCCGGGCCTCGGTCAGTCTCCCGGCCAGCCGCTCCAGCGCCGTCCTGGAGGCCTCATCGGCCAGGGAGTAGCCGGAGAGGTAGACGACGTCGTCGCCGCTCACCTCCAGATGGTCGAAGGCATCCACCGGGCCACGGGTCTCGGCCCCGCAGGCGGAGATGAAGGTGCGCTCGGCCTTCGCGATCGGTCATGGCCACGCAGTAGCCCTGATCGCCGGGTGCGACCGGGCCGACATGAGTCCACCCGATCTCTCCAGGGCCTCGCCGGGCCGCCTCGGCGAAGGGCCCCTCGCCCAGCGGCCCGGCGTACAGGGTCTCGACACCCATCCGCGGGCGGCAGCCAGACGTTGAAGCCACCACCGACCGCCATGGAGGACTCGTCGGCGAACACGTCACCGCCGGGCTCGAGGAATCGCCTCGATGCGCAAGGTCAGGTCGATGACGACCTGGCCGGTGTGAATGACCCGTCCCGTCATGGCCGCCTCTGCTCCGAAAGCGTCTGGCGACAGCGCCCGTCCCGCCGCGAAGCGCCAGCAGCGCCTCACAGACCGGCTCGAGCCGCAGGCGGAGCGCTCCAGCACCCGATCGACCAGCTCGACGGGGAGAAGATGGGCAGCCTCGCCCCCAGGACCGCGCCGGCCATCGCGGCAATGGTGTCAGTATCTCCCCGAGCTCAGCGGCGAAGCACAGCCCGTCCAGGGGCCGCTGCGCGAACTCCCCGCACGATCACCAGCGCGCAGGGGACCGACTCGGCCGACTCCACCGAGGGTTCCCGACGTACGTGCGCAGATGCTCGGCCAGGGCCTCCCGTGCAGGGTCGCGACTCGTCTCCAGGGCCAGGCTGCGTGCGGGCGGCAACGAGGCCTCTCCGTCCAGTGGCCCTGCCCTCGGGGTGGGCGGCCACGAAGTCCAGCGCCGCCTCCAACGCACCCGCCGCGTCGACGCCGTCGATGGCCGCGCTGACCGCTGCGGCGAGGAGCACCGGCCTCGAAGCCCTGCCGGGTGTCGTGGGTGACCAGGGCAGGAGGCCTGAACGGCCCGGGCCAGCGCGTCGCCGTCGGCACTCACGGAGAGAGCGATGCCCACCGGGGCCACCCGCATCGCGGCGCCGTTGGTGGTGCCCTCTCTGCCGGTGCAGTGCGGGTCCGCCCCGGCGCGCACCCGCTCCAGAGCGAGCTTGGTGGAGGGCCCCAGCAGGTCAGGGACCCACGGGCGCGCATATCGTCCTCCCAGCGCAGGAGGGCACTCGGCGAGCTGGTGGGGGTCGATGCAGCCGCCACCGTCGATGAGAGACCGGCCGGGATGAGAGCCTGCTCGGTGTCATCCGTGACGGTGCCAGCAGGCACTGGAGGGGCGATGGGCTGCTCGGCGACGGCGTCTCGCAGCCCGGTGATCTCGCCGTAGCACCGGCGGATCTGTGCCGGGCTCATCGACTGGGTGGGCATCCCCAGTGCGTCGCCCAGGGCCAGCCCGGTCAGCGCTCCCAGGGCGCGTTCGCGTGCCAGAGGGCTCAGCCGCCACAGGGCCCAGACGCGGGTGAAGGGTGCGAGGGCGGGGATCGAGGGCTGTCTCACGGAGGTCCTTCTGGCGATCAGCGGTGCCGGCTGCCTCACCGGCCGAGGTGTGGCTCAGGCGCCGCACCGGTGAGGCCACGGCGCTGGTAGGGGTCACTGCCGCCTACCCTAGAGCACTGCGAGGAGGATCGGAGAGCCGTGAGCGGCGGGGAACGGCGAGCACCCGCAGGACAGCGGCCCCCGCGCCACCAGCTGGGGGAGGTGGTGCGACTGCGCACCTGCCGGCCGCCGTCGCCCCGTCATCCTGGGCGCCGGGGCAGCCGCCGCGATAGAGCTCTCAGTGCTGCGGAGCCTGCTGGCCGCGGGCGTGGCCTGGCGCTGCAGATCGGCTGCAACCTGGCCAGCGACTTCTCCGACGGCGTGCGCGGCACCGACGACGATCGCACCGGGCCGCCGCGCCTGGCCGCCTCCGGGCAGGTCGCCCCCGCACCGTCAAGCTCGCCGCCTTCGGCTGCTTCGGGATCAGAGCCCTCCTGGGCCTGGCACTCGTGGTCCTCAGCGGCCAGTGGTGGCTGCTGCGCCGTCGGCGCCGCGGCGATCGCGGCCGCCTGGTTCTCACCGAGGCTCCACCCCTACGGCTACGCCGGCCTGGGGAGGTCTTCGTCTGCATCTTCTTCGGCCTGGTGGCCACGGTGGGCACCACCTACGTCCAGAGCCGGCACGGTCCCAGGGGTGGCTGTGGCCCTCGGCCTGCGGGATCGGACTGCTCGCCTGCTCCTGCTCATGGTCAACAACCTGCGCGACATCGACACCGATCCCGCCCTACGGCAAGATGACCCTGGCGGTCCGCCTGGGGAGATGCTGCCCGGCGCGTCTTCTCCCTCATGCTTCACGTGCCTCTGCTGCTGGGGGCCCGTCGCCCTGGTGTGGGCGCGCGAGACCGGATCAGCCAGCCCGTCGACGGCGGCGGGCACATCAGCCCGCTGCTGACCCTGGTCATCGCGCTGGCGGCGCCGCTCCTGCTCCACTGCCACTGGTGCGGCGGGCCACCGCGCGGTGCGCTCCGGCGCCCGGGGACGCGATCTCATCGCCTCCCGCGTGACGCCGGCCTGCTGGAACTGGCCTACGGCGTCGTCTTCGCCGCCGCCACTGCATCATCATCACCCTGTGAGCCCGCTCCGGAGGCGTCAATCTCATGCGGAGATCTCAGGGCACGTCGCTTGAGAAATACATCGAGCTGAGGCGCTGGTTTCCATCCCGCTGGATTGAGCGGCGATTCACTCATCTTCGCGACACTGCGCAGCCCGGGATACATCCTGCGCATCTCGTTGCGGGCCTGCCTCTGGCGGCTGTCGTGGGAATCGCTGTTGGAGTGCTTCTGGAGCTGGTGAGATGCCTGGCGGGTGAACAGCGTGGGCGCTTTGCAATGGCGCGGGCCCTGCCGTGGCCTCTCTCATGGGGTACCGGCTGCTGGGCTTCACCGTGTTCGACACGCCTCGGCGTGCATCTCCAGTTCATCGGATGCGGGCGACGGCGCTGACATCCCGTGGGTGGCACTGTCGCGAGACGGCGCGTGTAGTGGACCTCCGGGAGGCGCTCGCGAGCGTCACGGCTTCACACCTCCCGATACCCACTGATCTGGCGCTGCATCGACGACCATGGAGCGGTGAGCGCTGTTCGTCGCCTGGGCGGCTGCACAGGATCGCTCTGATCCGGTGGCGGGACTTCCTCCGAGGGACCGCATGGCGCCTGGTACAGGCATTCGATAAACGGGGCGCGTTCTGGCAGCTGGACGGTACGTCGGCGAGTCGTCCCCGGATTCGCACGCCTGTACGTCCGGCCTGACGACCACCGGCGTCGGGGGCGCAGGAGCGCATCGCCCGCGACTGGCGCGCCCTCATCGAGTGGGCGAACGAAGCAGTGCCTGCCCAGACGCCTTTACGCCTTCGGGGTCCCTACCGGGCTTTCTTCCCTGGTGGCCCGGACCTCAAGCCTCCGGGTACCTGCGGTCCGAGCCGAGGTCCTCCCAGTGACGGAACACCCGGTCCACTGCCGCCAGGAGCGCCCGCTTGGGAAGGACACGGGTGACGAATCAGTGCGAGCGACGGCGTTCCCCAGCCCATCGACGACGCTGGGACCGCTTCCTCTCCGGGCGACGCATCGTCGTATCGAGGACCTGGCGCGTGGAGCGCATCCTGCCGCCGACGACCGTGCCCTCGTCGGAGACCTCGAAAGGAACAGGGTGTCCGTGGATCCGGGGCACACGGCGGACCCGGATGCCGAAATCCCTCACGTCTCTCGCCAGCGCCTCGGAGAAGGAGCACTGAATGCCTTGGTGGCGTGGAGCGGCCATGTGCGCATCGGCTGGAAGGCGGCTGCAGGGAGACGTTGATGATCGTGCCGCTCCGGCGCTCGCGCATCGCCGGCCCAGGTACCCTGGCCGTCAGGCCCACCACCAGAGACAGTTGAGGCGCACTTCCTGCTCCAGGCGTTCCAGGGGCGTCGTCGGCGACGTCGCTTCCCGGTGCCGAAGCCGAAGCATTGGCAGAACGTCAACGTGCAGACCTCTGCGGTCGGTCTCGTTCCACAGCCGTTGGGGCGTCAGAATCGGACAGGTCAGGGAGATGGCGGTGACCTCCACACCATGCTCCTTGTGGAGCTCCTCGGCCAGAGACGTCGATCTTGTCCTGCCTGCGGGCCACCAGGGCGGATCGCTGCTAACGGCCGCGCCAGCGGCAGGAGAACTCCTCTCCGATCCCGACGACGCTCCGGTGATGAGGCGTGACCGTAGCTGCTCCTCACTCCTGATCGGTGATTGGGCGGGTGACGGCCAAAACAGCGTGGGCTGCACCTGCCATCATGCGGTGCGGCCCACGCCTGGCTGCCAGAGCCAGGCCTGAGCATATTGGGACTCAGCAGGCCGGTTCGGCGTCGAGCGGAACCCACAGGTCGAGGCTGGTGGGTGATGCGGTTGCGCGCACGTCGGCGCACTTTGAAGCTCGATCGACCACAGCAGATGGCGTGCCCCAGCGCCTCGGAGAAGTGCTCCGCGGGTCTGCCCGCCGGCGACCCACGAGGAAGGGCGAGGGGACCGTGCCCGTCGGCGGCATGAGCACCAGGTGAGCCCCCACCCACACGCGACAGACCGAGGCGGCCCCTGCCACAGCGTCGATCGACGCGTACTCCGCGCGTGACGCAGTGATGAAGACGGCGAAGACGATCGCAGACTGAAGTGGATGATGAAGGAGTAGATCGAGCGGCCTCGTTGCCGTTGAAGGTGACGCCGCCGGTGATGCGACTGCTCCGGGCTCATCCCAGCTGCTCAAGGCTGCTGCTGGGGGCAGGTGGTGGCGTTGTGCCGCTCCGGGGTGCGGGGCGGGAAGGGAACCTCAGCCGAACTTACGGCGATGGCGGAGAAGAAGCCTCCGATTGACGCCGACGACGATCGCGAGTTCCGACTCGCCGCCGCGCGGGTCAGTGTTCTTCTCCAGCGAGTGGACAGCATCGGTCTCCAGATGTTGTTGGGAACCCAGGTGCGGGGACCCTGAGCGGTGGACGGCTTGCAGATCCAGACGGTGTCCTGGTCGTCCGTTGTCCACCCTTGCCCGGCCCCAGGAAGCGGCCTGGCATGGGGCGGCCGAGCCGCAACGTTATCCATGCCTCCGGTCGCGTCCTGTGCGCCGTGATGAGGTCGAGGCGCTGTTGCGTATGGGCTGAAAGAAGCCGGCGAGCCTCGCCGCAGCCGTTGCTGCAATCGAGGCCCTCGCGCCGGATGAGGTGATACTGGGTCTCCCAGCTCAGTTGCCGCCGCCCTGCTGGCGGCTGCTGGGCGCCGGCGCTGCTCTCGGCGCCGCCCTGCTGCCCAACCACCCTGCAGTTTGTCGTCCTGGATGGGAGCCCGCCCGGCTGCTGACCGCCCTGCTGGTTGTCACCACGCCCTGCTGGCGGCTGCTGGCCACCGCCCTGCACGGTTGTCCACTGCACACTGCTGGCCCGGCTGCACAGCCGCCCTGCTGGTTGTCCACGCCCTGCTGGCCCGGCTTGCGCCGCCCTGCCGTGCCGGCGCTGCTGTCCAGCACCACCCTGCTGCTGGCCCTGGGGCGGTGGGCTGGCTGCTGCCTCCACCGGTGGCGCCACCGGTCTGCTGCTGTCAGCGCTGGGCGTATGGCGCACCGTGTCGCTGAGTCTTGCCCGCGGCGGTCTGCTTGGTGGCGGGAGTGGTCAGAGTCGCTCACCCGGAACCCGAGCAGGCTGCCAGACCCGAGTCCGGCGGTGACGATGAGGAGCAAGGTGGCGAGGTCTTCGGCACGTGTGGCGAGTGGATGCACATGAGATCTCCCTGTGCGGTTGCTGGTGCGGTGTCGGTGCGGGATAGCCCGCTCTTGCGGATCCAGGTCGTCGCCGTTCACGGAGCTCGAGAATGAGCCTGGCGACGCTTGCGTCGTGATGATGACGATCGTCTTAGAGCGCGCTATGTGGTTGCGTTCGACAATCCCCGTTGCCGCGCTCCGGAACCTCTTTCGAGGACCCAGCAGCAAAGAAACGGACCGAAAGGGTGAATTATCGGTGACAACCGTCTCGAGTCTGGTGGCCGTCGAGGCTGCTGGGAGGGCTCATCACGGGTATCTCGTGCGTTCTTCCGTGCTCCCCGTCATCCTCACCTCTCCGCAGGAGCTGCAGGGCCGTACGCAGTGTTGTGCGGAGATGACAAAGGGAGACCGGCTGGCGGCTTCGCCTCGTTTCCGCCTACCTCATGTGGTGACCGGCGCTTGTGGTCAGCTTTCACGATCTTCACGCTTCTGGGGTCGACCACTGCTGAGCCTACGCTCCCACCTGCCGCAGGACCTCATCCGTTGGATCCGGCATCGTCATGCTCGCTGATCGGCCTGGGCATGATGGTCGAGGTCATGGAGATCCTGGAGCGTCCCGCGCGCGCTTCCAGCGCTTCGGCGGTTCGACGAGATCCCACTCCAACGGCTTCCCTTCTAGGAGGGCTGGTTCTGCTGGGAGCCGCGTACCGGTGCCCTGCGCCGGCGGTCTCGCGGCCGTCGCCGTCGCGACGCGCCGGGCGGATCGGTGCCGACACCGTCGCTGGCCCGCGTCCTTCGCCGGCAACGTTTGCTTGATCCCGCTGCTGGCCTTCGCCCTGGCCGGACGCGGCGTCGCGGAGAAGGATCCGCGCCTTCCGCGCCCGCCAGCGCGCCATCCGCCGTCACCGCCGGTGTCGTCGTGCTCCGGAGCTGAGCCGTGGCGCTGGTTCTGGACGCCCGGCCGCGCTCCAGCGCCGCCTGCCCCGACTACGGCCTCCCTTCAGGCCCGCACCGACGACCTCCTTCTGATGACTCCTCAGCCTGCCGCCCCCGCGCCACGCTTCTCGGTGACTGCGGTCCCTCTACCCGCCATCGACGGCGCGGTGGCCTGGATCAACTACCGCCCGGCGACCGGCTGACCCAGCAGGTCGCGCCCGGTGAGGTCACCTGGTCGACTTCTTCGCATACTCGTGCATCAACTGCAGCCGCTCGGTCCCCGGCGTCGGAAGGCTGCACCGAGACCCTACGCCGCCTCCGGCCTGCAGGTGATCGGCGTCCACTCGGAGTGCCGCCTTCGAAGGAGGTGGACAATGTGCGCGGCGGCGTGAAGAGCCTCGGCATCACCTACCCGTGGCCGTCGACTCCAGCCTGACCACCTGGGCAACTTCCGGCAACCACTACTGGCCCGCCCACTACCTGGCCCGACGCGCACGCGTCCGCCAGGGCACGTCGTCGGTGAGGGCGAGAGCCGCACAGAAGCTCGTCCGCGAGCTGCTCCGCGAGCCCAATCCGGGGTGACCCTTCCGCTCTTCTCCGGGGCGAACGACTGACGCGAACCTCAACAGCCACCCGGACCTACCTGGGATCGGACAGTGCCTCCAGCTTCGCGCATGACCACTCCAGGAGGGCAGCGCGCCTTCTCGTTCCCCTCCGCCTCCCAGGCCGACACGCTTCGCCCTGGACAGCGGAACGTGGAAGAAGTGGAGCCGCAGTCCGCCAGCGCCCGGCCGAGGGCAAGGGCCGCCTGCGCCTGTCCTACCGCGGCGAGCAGGTCAACCTCGTCGTCTCCGGCGGGGGACCTGACTCCTGGACAGTCAACGGGGAAGACCCGCACCACCCACGTCTCCAGGCGTGCCCAACGGGATGGAGCTGTCCGTACCGACGAGACGGGATCAGGTGAGCTCAGGCGAGGCCTCGCCCGGGCTGCAGCTGTACTCGCTTCACCTTCAGGTGACCCGACGGTGAGGGCAGGGACGCGGGAGACGGTGCGAGTGGGCCTAACGACGCGCTGGAAGCGCGGACCGGGACGCGCACCGTCTCCGCCCGCGGACTCGCCTACCATTCCCCTGTGACGGCGGCGAGTTCCAGCAGACTCCTGAGGGGTGGGTCGCAGGTTGCCGACGGTGGCCGCGGGGCCTTCACCCGCCTCTATGACGCCTGGTCACTCCCCGACTGTTCGCGCTGATCCTGCCAGATCGTCGTCGACCGCGCCCAGAGCGGGGAGGTTCTCGCAGGAGGTCTTCCTCGAGGGTGTGGCGTGCGGCCGGCTCCCTACTCCCAAGCACAGCGCAGCGTCCGGGCCTGGCCTGGTGACCATGGCCGGGCGCGGGCCATCGACCGGGTCCGCTCCTCCCAGTCCTCCCGGGACCGGGAGGCCGATGGCATGACTACAGCTCGGCGTCGACCAGACGGTCCAGCAGGTCGAGGACAGACTCATGGGCGAGCAGGTGCTGCGCCGCGCTCGGTGGTGGGGGAGCCTACCGCTCCACCATCGAGGCTGGCCTGCTTTCACGGGCCTGACCCATCGCGAGATCGCCCGCCGCACGAACACGCCGCTGGGAACGGTCAAAACCCGCATCAGGGACGGAATGGCACGGTTACGACGAGAGCTGGGGGTGCAGTCGCGAGCGATCGCGACAGGACTCACGAGGACGCCGTCAGCGGCGGCGCCGATGCGCAGGGAGCCGAGGTCAACGGCGCGCGTGGAGAGACGATGTCAGCGCTTCGACGACGAAGCTCGACTCGGGCGGCTGCCCTGCTGGGGCCTCGCTGCGGCCTGTTGACCCCGCGGCCGCGATCCGCGCCTCCTTCTGGAGGCCATTGCGCGCGAGCCTCGACGGAGCAGTCCGACGAGGTTGGCGGCGCCGTGAAAGACGCCGGTGACGGCGACACCGTCAGCGGCAGTGATGGTGGCAGTGATGGTGGCAGTGATGGTGGCGGTGACCGCGACTCGGTGGACTCCTCCGTCGTCAGCCTCGATGCGCACCGCTGACACCGCTCCGCCTGGCGCACCGGCCTGTTGCGGGCCGCCGCCGCGCCGTGGTCCTGCTCGGCGTCGGCGGCATCGGCGCGCTGGGCGCGCGCGCGGTCGATGAGGCCGGGACTCCATGAAGAACTCCATGGCACCGACCCAGCACTACGCCCACCTCAACCAGGCCCAGGACGTCCAGCGGGTGACCGACGATGCCCGGCGGACGTGTCGCGACCCTCACTGGTCCGGGACGCGAGCATGCCCGGCCAGCGCTGACCCTGCCTGCCGCCGAAGAGTCCGCCGGCGGGCGCAGCCGCAGGTCTGGCTCAAGGAGGAGACGATCACTCGCTGGGCGTCTACGACCCCCGGGAGGGAGACCGGCTTCTCCTTCCTCGACATCATGCCCAAGCCCAGCCAGCAGGTCGTCATCACCATGGGAGCCGGGCCGGCGGCTCGGCTCGCCGACGACGCCGCCCCTGGTCACCCTGCGGGTGAGTGAGGACGCCGACAGACCGGCACCGAAACCGGCTCGCCGTCCTCGGACCTCAGCCCGGCCCCACCGGGGACTCCGCTTGGCGGGGCGACGGGTGACGGGGCGGCACGAGCACCCGGAGTGTGAGGTGATAACAGTGAGGTCGCTCTGAAGGGCGGGCTGACCCCAATGCTGATGGATGTCAGTGTCTCTAGGGGATCCCCCGTCATTCCGCGGTTTCCTGAGGTTCGGCGGAAGCGCCCGCTCAGCGAGGGCCGTCGTCGCCGCGATAAACGGAAAAACAATGAGCCTTCTTTTCCGCCCAGGTGAAGAGTCTGCGGAGAATTCCGGGAGCATGAACTCCCTTTTCAGGATATTCTCTGATCCGGTACCCGGCATGATTCTGAATGTCTCGACATATCGACCGTGAGTTCGGGTGCGATAGCAATGACGGCCCAGGGTCAAGTAGACGGGAAGGGTGACCAGTCGGGGGTGCGGCGCTGGAGGAACGCGTCGCGCCCCTCGACGGCCTCGTCGGTCATATAGGCCGAGCGTGGCCTCACCGGCGAAGACACCTGCTGGCCGAGCCAGGCCGTCGCGTCGGCCAGGTTGAAGGCGAGCTTGAGCATGCGGATGGCCTGCGGGGACTTGCCCGCGACGGTGGCCGCGTACTCAGGGCCCTCCTCGAGCTCGGCGTGGGGACCGCCTCCATTGACGACGCCCCAGCGCTCGGCGGTGACGGCGTCGTAGGTGCGGGCCAGGAAGAAGATCTCGCGGGCGCGCTTGTCTCCGACCTGGCGGGCCAGGGAGCGCGGAGGCCGTAGCCGGCGTCGAAGCTGCCGACATCAGCATCCGGGTCTGCTTGAAGCGTGCGTGTCGATCGAGGCCGGCGACAGGTCGCACGACGTTGAGGCTGTGACCGCCGCCGGCGGCCCAGCCCGGGACGGCGCGATGACGGCCTTGGGCATGGTGCGGATGGGCGCTGAACCTCCAGGATGTGGAGCAAGCCGGCCCGCGCGGTGTCGAGGCGGGCCTGGGCGGCGGCGACGTCCGCCTCGTGGCTGTGGGCGTGGTCATCGGTCCTGCCGGCGGCGGCCGGGGGCTCCTGTGATGCGTCAGGGTGGTCTCCCGCTCGTAGCAGTAGCCGTCCCGGCCACGGATGCGCTGGTCGCCGCCGGAGGAAGGCCCAGCCGCCCGTCGCGGGGGAGGGGCCGTTGCCGGTGATGACGGCGCCGACGTCGCCGCTCATGCGCGCGGTCCAGGACCCGGTAGAGCTCGTCGACGGTGCGGGGGCGGAAGGCGTTGCGCACCTCGGGCCAGTTGAAGGCTCACGGACCACCGACAGGTCCTGGAGCCAGATGCCGTCTCGCCCCGATGCACGCCCTGTGGTAGGTGATGTCCGTGAGGGGCCTCCGTCCGCTGCTGGAGGTGTCCGTGTCGACCTCGGCGTGGGGAAGCCGGGCACCTCCCGCCAGCAGCAGGGGTGAAGATCTCGAGACGCGGCGGGGCACCGGGTGGAGTGGTGGCGGCGTTCATGGCCTCAGCGTAGAGTTGCCGGGGCTCGTTCCACAGGTGCCGGGTGTGGTCGTCGTGGCTCCTAGTTTCCCAGGGCTGCGGCGATGAGCTCGGTGCGCGAGGTGTGGCCGAGGCGGTGGAGGACCTCGGAGACGTAGATACGCACGGTGTTCTCGGATATGCCGAGCCTACGGGCGATGCGCCGGTTGGTCAGACCCTCCAGGAGGCAGGTGTAGATGTCCTGAAGGCGGGGCGGCGGCTCGTTGACCAGCCCTGGATGCGGGCCTCCGCGTGGCACGTTTCTGCTCGGACTGGTAGGCGTCGACGAGCATCTTCGTGGGGCGCAAGGACATGACGGGCTCGCCGCGGCTGGCGCGCAGCAGCGCCGCAGCGACGTTCTCCGTGCTCTCGTCCTCAGTGATGAAGTCGTTGACACCCTCTGCCGGGGCATCGGTGAGCATCTCGTCGCGGCTGAAGACGCGGTGAACGCGTGTACAATGGGCATCCTGGGAAGCGCTCGTCGATCGCTCTGGCCGTCTGGGCACCGTCCATATCCGGCATGTCGCTGTCCAGCAGGACGACGTCGACGGGCTGCTGCCCGGTCTGAGCAGGGCTGATGGCCTGCCGTCCACCGAGGCGGCGGCGACGGCAGTAATGGCCTGCTGCGAGTCGAGCTGTTCGGCGAAGGTGGTGCGAATGAGCGGGTCGTCATCGACGATGAGGACTCCCAGGAACGCGAGGGTGATGACTAGGCATGCAGCGGCTCCGTCCAGTGGCGACATGAGGATCTCGTATTGAGTTGTTGGTGTGGCGATCTCGTTCCAGGGAGGCTAGCAGCAGAACGGTCCGCTGAGGGCGCCGATCCGAGTTCCGAGCTCAAGGGAGCCCCGGCATTCTCGAACCGGTCCTGGAGGACATAAACCGTATCCCCGTGCATCTCCTCAGGCACCTTCTGATCATGCCAGGGCGAGCTGAAGCTGATGAAGAGGGGTGTCCTGCTCCTGCTCCACAGAGAGGAGACAAGATCGTGGGGAAGTTGTACTTGAGGGCGTTGAGGGTGTTCTGCGGATGAAGGCGACCAGGGAGCCGACCGAGCTCGGAGCGGTGCAGCGCCGGGGATCCTCTCGATGCCGTCGAGGTCGGCGTCCAGGACGATCTCGCGCTGAGCCAGCGTGGAGGCGCTGGGTCGACGATCTCCTGAAGGGTGGGCTCCTCCTGGGCGGCCCCTGGGGACGAGCGAGGTTGTGGATGAGCAGGCGCAGGTGGCGAGGGCCTGCTGGGTCCCAGTCCTGCAGATCGAGGACGGTCGCGGTCATCGCTGTGGGGAAGTCTGATGGAGCGGGAGATGATGAGTATGCGGTGAGGTCGGCAGGGCCAGGTCGTCATGGAGGCTGTCGGCGATGTCACGCGCAGCTGCTGAATGAGGCTCGGACGCGATCTCCTTGGAACGCTCCGCCTCTCGCTGCATCTCCTCCAGGTGTTCTTTGGCGCTACGAATGATGCTATGCAGACGGCACAAAAATATCGCCCAAAAAGAAAGTTAAAAATATTGTCCCAAAAAGTGGAAGTCCTGACATAAATTGCGCCGAGGCTAAAAATGAAGAGTTGAACAAAGGCTGTTCTTGTCTTATGTTGGCCACTAGAGGTCGACAATACTACGTAGTGGACCCCAGGCCCACATTGGACGAGTTTCTGAGGGCCATACATGCCGTCATAAAAACGGAGAAGAGTTGCTCCGATGCGCTCGTCTTTTTATGAAGACATATAGGATGAAAATGAGGAGCTGGAGAGTCTCCCAAGGTGTAAATTCGCTGAGCTTTATGTCGTAAGTGAAGTATGTAATTGCATCTAAAATAATAATAAGTGTGGCGGTCAGCAACAGGGCGGCTCGCCCTAAGGTGCAGCAAGAACCTGTGATATCGCACCCATAGCGTTGAAAGAAGATTATCTTTCCACATTCCCTTGAGGTGAAAAAGAGGTATCTTAAGAGTCCAAGTGTTCATTGGTGTTGAGTGTCGGCCCCTAAAAAGATATCTAGGGGCCACGACTCACTCGTCACTCTTGAAGAACCAGCTTCAGCTCTCTATCGCAAGTTGGTGCTGGCATGCCGAAGACGCACCAGTAGTATACGGGGCGACCGAAGGTGCTCTCTGAGTCGCCCTGCTGTACTGGATTGGCGGCCGGAGCTGCGCTGGCTGGTGCAGCGAAGCCTGTCAGGAGGAGGCAATTAGGAGAGGCGGGCAACTGTTTTCACTGTGGGAACTCCTGTCTTGGGAAGGTGCTTTGAGTAAATTTATCTTACCATTCTTGCGGTTTGCGACAAGCATGCATCTTTGACGCCCCAGTTGATTCGTCGCTCAACAAAAGCCGTTGACGATGGTAGTGACCGCTTCATGAGACGCCCGGCTGGAGTCGGCGCGCCCTTCTTCCGCTACCTCCCCGCTACTCCCTGTAGCCGCTGCACAGACCGGTGAGACCGCCAGCCGCCCTTTCATTCCGTCGCCGACGGCGGGGGCGAGTCGACTCGAGACCGGCGCCCTGCGCGAGGTGATCGTCCACCGGCCCGGTGGGGAGATCGCCCGCCTGACCCCCATCAACGCCGACTCCCTGCTCTTCGACGACGCCCTCAACATCCCCCGGGCCCAGGCCGAGCACGACGCCTTCACCGCGATCCTGCGCTCCGAGGGCGTCATCGTCCACGACTTCCGCGTGACTGTTCACCGGGTCCTAGCCGTCCCCGAGGCCCGTCGCTCTGGTCCCTGGACGAGGGCCGTCGGCTGACGTCGTCAGCGTCTCCGCCTCCGAGCTGCTCATCGACTACTTCCAGTCCCTGCCGACGCCGACCTCGCCGAGGTACTCCTGAGTGGTATCACCCGCACCGAGCTGCGCGAGCGACTCAGCTCGGCCGACGGACGCGACCTGTTCTCCTCCCTGCCCTACCATCCCACCTGGAGGAGCAGTTCGTCGTCACCCCTGCCCAATCTGCTCTTCACCCGTGACACCTCCGCCTGGCTCTACGGCGGGGTCTCCGTCAACTCATGGCCCTGGAGCCCCGCCGGCGCGAGGCCGTCGGCTACGAGGCCGTCTACGCCACCACCCGCCTTCGCCCCGCTCTGGCCGAGCTCGGCGGCTCCACCGACCCGGCTGCCCGTCTGTGGCGCGACGGCAGGCGCGTATCAGCGGCCTCCACCATCGAGGGCGGCGACTCCCAGATCCTGGGCAACCGGACCCCGTCATGCTCACCACCGCTCCACCGCCGCCGGTGGGCGCTAGCCTCAGCTCTTCGAGGCCGGGGTGGCTGACCGGGTCATCGGCGTCCATGCCCGACGCCGCCTTCTACACCCAGCTCGAGGCCGTCATGCACCTGGACACCCTCGCTGACGATGGTCGGCCCGCACTACCTGCGCTTCCCGGCTTCACCGAGGTCACCACCGTGGAGATCGAGCCCGGCAGCCGGGCGGGCCTCAAGGTGACGGTCACGACGGCTCTCAGATGGATGCGGTCCTCGCCCGCCGCCGCCGGCATCGACTCTTCCGCGTCATCCGTCCCTGCCTCCGACGAGGCCGAGGCCCTCGCGAGCTCGCCCGGGACTCCTGCAGCGTCGTTGGCCCTGGCGCCCGGGCGCGTCATCGGCTACGCCCACAACCAGCGCGCCAACGATGCCCTGCGCAAGGCCGGCATCGAGGTCGTTGAGACCCCAGTTGTCGGCTCGTGCGCGGCCGCGGCGCGCTCACCGGCATGACCTGCCCGTCACCCGCGACGCGGTGTGAGCCCAACCGGTCGAGGGCACTCAGAGCAGCCGGCAGGCCCACGCCCCGGCCTGGTCACGATCACCGCTGCCTGCTCGGCGCCCTCGCTCACGCGGTCCCGGTAGGCCGGAGCCACTGCGCGGCGAAGCCCTCGGCCTCATCGGCCCGAACCAGGGCGTACACCGATCCGCCCCACCCTGGCACCGGAGGAGGACGCCGATGGCGCCCGCCTCGACGGGCCAGTGACACCATGAGCTGGGTCTGCGGCACCTGGTTTTGCAGGCCCCGGTCGGCCAGCTCCTGAGCGCTCAGCGACCTCGCCGACGCCGGGGTCGGCCGCGGCGATCAGCCGGGCGCCCCGGGAACCAGGACGAGGGACTCGATGAGGAACTGCTCGATCACGCTGCCTCTCGTAGCCGGGTCGCACAGCCTCAGCCAGGTCCTTCAGGGCCGGGATCGCCGGCCGTCGCTCGCCGGTGGCGTCCCCGACCAGGTGCCTGACCGCACCGGCCAGGGAGGCATCGGCGCCCGGTGGTCTCGTTCCACCTCGGCCAGCACCGTCTGGACGGTGCTCGGCCCACGGTTGTGAGTCCTCCAGGGCCGCACCGGGTCTTGTGGGCCCAGCACCGCTCACGCCGACGACGAGCGCCCACTGGGAGGGAAGGAGATGGTCCGCTCGACGCGCATCGGGTCGAATTCGGCCAGAGTAGCCGGTCCCGGGCACCGCACAGCATGCCGGTGTGGTCTCGCTCCTCCGCGGGTACCCACCCGCTGGTTCCCCGGCAGGTCCCGCCCCGCCCGCCCTCCACGGCGGCGAGGTGGCCGGCCGGGGCCAGGCGGTCGGGCATCGACTCGATCCACTGGGATCCCTCGTCCCAGCCGTTGAGGGAGGCCAGGGGCCAGCCGTGGTGCACACCAGTGCGGAGGACGGAGCTCATCCCGGAGGCCGGCGGCAGGTCCGAGGAGATGGACAGGTGGGCTGCGAGCGCCCTCCTCGAGTTGAGGGTGAGGGGCGGTCCAGCACCGTGTGAGTAGACGGCCCCAGTGGCCCGGTTCCAGCGCCCTGGGGCCACCCCGGTACGCAGAGTGACCGGATCGCCGCCGTCCGTGGTGGCGGTCAGGGGACCCTGGCGACCCCTCCACGCGGCGCGCCCGCGCCGTGATCGCCCGTCGACGGCGCCGACCAGGACTGAGCCGCCGGCGTAGTCGGTGTGTTGCCCCAGGACCCTCGACGCGTCCGGGCACCCGCCACGCGGTCTCCTCGGGCGTCTCACTCATAGCCCCGTGCGTTCCCTCACTCACAGCGACACCTCCGTCCCGGACAGGGCGGGCCTCGACCTCGCGGATGTCCTCACGCCGCGACAGGTCCAGGACCCCTCCCGTTGCCGCCAGGACCGAGACCGGACCGGGCAGGCGCGCACGGCGTCGACGATCTCCAGCTCGCCGCGCGGCGAGGGGCGATCCGCCGGCAGGCGCGAAGATCTCAGGGGTGAACCGGAAGGCGTTCATCGACACCGGGGCATGGGCTCCGAGGCCCGGACCACCTCCGCAGCGGGCTTCTCCACGATCTCTCCAGCGCACCGTCGCGGGCGCGCACGATAGCGAAGGCGGCGATCCGCTCGGCGGGGATGTTGGACTCGGCCACCAGGGCGGCGCGGTCGAAACCGGCCAGGGCGTTGCCCCGGTGTCGGGCCAGGTCGTGCAGTACCCGGCGGGGTAATGGTTGTCCCCGTTGACCATGAGGAAGGACTCCTCGCCGACGGCCGCCTCGGCGGACAGGACGGCGTCGGCAGTCCCCAAGGGGTTGACCTGGACTGCCAGGTCGATGGTGAGCCGGGTGCGCTCCAGGAGTCGATGTGGCGGCGGAAGTCCTCGTGCTCGGGGCCGACGACCAGGACCGCACGCTCGATCCCGGCGTCGGCCAGGGCCGAGGGCTGTAGTCGATGAGCCGGTGCTCGCCGATGGGCATGAGGGCCTTGTAGCCGCTGGGCCGCGGCCGTGGCCTGCTGGGAGGTCAGGCCGGAGCCGGCTGCGCTGCTCGCCCGCGCGTGTGCCCAGCCCCGGGCCAGGACGACGGCGACACAGGGTGCGGCCCGCCGGCTCGCCTCACCATCTCAGTGATCGCGTCTCATGGGATCCTTCCTCCCTGCCCGTCTCAGGCGTCCAGGCTGTAGTGGCTCGCGACGGCGGCCAGCGGTCGCCCGGGCCTCGTCACCGGTGGGCATCTCGGCGAAGACCCGCAGGGAGCGGCTCCGGTGCCCGAGAGCGGATCGTCACCCAGCCTCCGCAGGTGAAGTAGACCTTGCAGCCGTCCTCGGGAGACGCGCCTCGACGTCGTGGGCGAGGCGGGCGGGTCCTGGGCGTCGAGATGCGCTCCTCCAGCTCGGCGCGCCGCCTCGGAGGTGAAGCCGTAGGCGTTCTCCACCATAGACGAGGCTCACCGTAGCGGGCCACGATATCGGCGTAGAGCTCGGAGAGCCTCTTGCCGAGGCCGCCACCGCCTCTGACCAGCAGGGAGCCGGCGTGAGACCCCGTCCTTGCCGGGGATGGGCCGCGCACGGTCAGGCCCCGGAGGACTCGCCCCCGATGACGGCCCGGTCTCGGCCATCTGGCACTGATCCACGAAGCCGACAGGGCACCTCGTGACAGACCTGCCCGTGGGCGGCCGCGACCCGGTCCAGCAGGTGGGTGGTGGACATGTTGCGCACGGCCGGCCTCGACCAGCCCTTGCAGGTCAGCAGGTAGTCGTGAGACCCGCAGCCAGGACCTGGTTGGGGGTGAGGTAGGCGCCGGTGTCGTCGATGATTCCCAGGCGGTCCGCGTCCCCGTCGGTGGCGATGCCCAGGTCCGCTCCGGACTCGACGACGGCGTTGCGCAGTGTGGTGACGGTCCCTCGGTGGGTGAGGCATGCGGCCCCGAACAGGGGTCGTGGCGGTCGTGGATGACGTCCACCTGGCAGCGGGCGGTCAGCAGGATCGTCTGCAGGCTCGTCTCGGAGACCCCGAACATCGGGTCCAGCACGATGTGCATGTGGGCGTGGCGGATGGTCTCGGTGTCGAGCTTGTCGATGATGGCGTCCAGGTACCAGTTGATGGAGCGCTGGATGGTGACGAGCTCGCAGGGAAGCGGGCCTCATGGGGCTCGACGCTGCGCGTCCGCGTCCGTCAGGGCCCTGCACGGGAGGCGGTGAGCTCGTCGGTGACCCCCAGGTCGGCGTCGCGGCCGCCGGGCAGGAAGATCTTGATGCCGCTGTACAGGGCCGGGTTGTGGGAGGCGGTCACGGGCCATCCGTACTGCGGGCCCCCAGGCGGCGCACCGTCCACATGGTGGTGGGGGTCGGGGAGGGGCGGTCGATGAGGGTGACCCGGATGCCGTTGCCGACGAGCACCTCGATGGCCCACCAGGCGGCGGTGTCGGACAGGAAAGCGGCGGTCGTACCGATGACGACACCCTGCTCGGCCGTGCCTCCTGAAGGATGCGGTTGGCCAGCCCCTGGGTCAGGAGCCTGACGTTGGCGCGGGTGAGACTCGTCGCCGATCACGGCTCTCCAGCCGCCGGTGCCGAAGTGGATCATGGTGGTTCCTCTGCTGCAGGCGCCGTTGCCCGGGACGGGGCGGCGAGGTGGGGTATGGGTGTGGAGGAGGGAGGTCTCTGGGGACGGGAGGGACTCAGCCCTTGACGGCGCCGGCGTGAGGCCGGACTGCCAGAAGCGCTGCAGGCCCAGGAACAGCACGATCAGGGGATGACGCCCAGAAGAGCGCCCTGGAGGAGCGCCCCGTACTGAGGGTTGAAGTAGGTCGACATCCCGTAGAGCCCCAGGGTGACGGGCTTGAGCTCGGCGGAGTTGATGGTCATCAGCGGCAGGAAGAAGTTGTTCCAGGTCGCCACGAAGATGAACAGGAAGATGGTCACCATCGCCGGCGCCAGCAACCAGCAGCACGATGGTGAAGAAGATGCCGGATCTCGCTGGCCCCGTCGATGCGCGCGGGTCGATGATCTCGTTGGGTACCGAGGAGTCGGCGTATACGCGGCCCAGGAAGACCCTGAAGGGGCTGACCGGCACGGCAGGATGATCGACCAGACGGTGTTGGTCAGGTGAACGGCGTCGAGGACCAGGTACAGCGGGATGGTCAGCAGCGCGATGGGCATGAGCAGACCGGAGAGGATGACGACCTGGACGGCGCTCCGCCCCGCGAACTCGAACTTCGCCAGACCGTAGCCGGCGGCGACCGACAGGAGCGTGCCCAGCACCCGGCGACGCTCGAGTAGAGCAGCGAGTTGAGGATCCAGCGCCAGAAGAGCCCTTGAGTCCAGCTCATGAGCGCGCTGTAGTTGGCGGAGAAGCTGTTGTGGCCGGAGAACCACCACCCGGAGGAGGTCAGCAGGTCCGAGTTGGACTTGGTGGAGGAGACGATGAGCCAGTAGACCGGGCCGAGCATGTAGGCCAGGACGATGACCAGGACCGCGATGGTCACGGCTCGTGCGGGGACCGACGGGCGCAGCGAGCGAGGAGTGTCGGTGGGCTTCACTTGTCGATCCTGTTCTGCACGAGGGCGTAGAGGGCGGCCAGGACACCGGCCACCAGGGCGATGAGGACGGAGACCGCGGAGGCCGGGCCCGAGCCGGACGGAGAGCGCACCGGTCATCGAGTTGTAGGCCATCATCATCGGCTGTGGTCAGCCCATCCACTGGTTCTGGCTGTACAGGACGGTGGGCTCGTTGAACAGCTGCACGGTCCCGATGATGGAGAGCAGAACCGCCAGCAGCGAGGCGGAACGGACCATGGGGATCTTGATGCGCCGGACGATCTGCCACCCGGTGGCCTGTCGATGCGGGCGGCCTCGTAGAGACTCGCGGGGCACGGACTGCAGCGCCGCCAGGAAGATGAGCATGTTGTACCCGGTGAAGGTCCACGTCGTGATGTTGGGCATGGACCACAAGATGATGCTCCTGCCGAAGAAGTCCACCTTCAGGCCCACCAGTCCCAGCAGCTCATTGATGGGGGAGAAGCTGGGGTTGTACATGTAGAGCCACATGATCGCGGCCACGATCCCGGGGATCGCGTAGGGCAGGAAGAAGCCCAGGCGGAAGATCGTCACCCGCCTGACCAGGAGGGAGTCGAGCACCAGCGCCAGGGCGAGGGCCGCCAGGATCATGACCGGGACCTGGACCACGCCGAACAGCAGGACACGGCCCAGTCCCCTCCAGAAGGCGGGCTGCCCCGCCGCCTGGACGTCGGTGTCCAGGCCGACGAAGGTGCTCACCTTCTCCCCGCCGCCGTAGAGGTCCGGGCCGAGGCGACGTCGCGGAAGAAGGACCGGTAGACCGACACCACGATCGGAATGAGGAAGACGACGGCGAACATGGCCAGGAACGGGGCCACGAACCCGATACCCGCCCGGGCCTCCCTGCGCTTTCGCAACGAGGTGGTGCGGATGGCGGGAGAGGTCTGTTCTCGATCCGGTGACGAGGGGGAGGAGGAACCGCCCGTTGTCGTTGTCGTCGTGCTCATGATGCTCTCACTTCGATCGTGGTGCCGGTGGCTGCCTGTGGGCCGTGCTCGACCGCCTACTCAGCGACGGGCAGGGTTGGCGTCCTTCAGGGAGCTGACAGAGGTCTTCTGGGCCGCCTGGAAGATGTCATCGACCTTGCCGGTCCCCTTCCCGGCCGCCTCTGCGGCCTTGGTCATGGGGTCCGCCAGGGAGGGCCAGGTCGGCATGAAGCCGAACTTGGAGTTCACGGCCGCGTTGGCCTTGGTGAACTCGGCGTGAACGTCCTGGCCACCGAAGAAGGTGGAGATGGTCTGCGGAGTCTTCACCGGGGCCTTCGCGGTCAGGACCAGTCCCTGGGTGGCCAGGTCATCGACCTGGGTGTTGAACCAGTCGTTGAAGGCCATGGCCCCCTCGGGGTTGGAGCAGCCCTTGAGGACGGCCACGCCGGATCCGCCGTCGGGACCGGACATGGCCTTGTCCCCGAAGGCGGGCAGCTGGGCGACCGCCCAGGACCCGGCGTTGGGGGAGTCCTTCATGGTGTCGGCCAGGAGCGCGCCCTCCCAGGCGGCGCCGATGGTGCCGATGAGCTGCTGGTCGACCAGCGCCTTGCCGAAGGCGTCGTCCCAGCGGTTGGCCACGAGGGCCGACTTGGAGTCCAGGACCCCCTGCCAGAAGGAGGAGACCTTGGCGGTCTCCGGGCTGGAGACGTTGACCTTCCACTTGTCGTTCTCAGCGCTGAACCACTGGGCGTCGGCCGCCGCCGCCTGGCCCGCAAGAGTGTTGGGGGCCTCATCGGGCTCGAAGGCCAGGGCGTACTTGCCCTGCTCCGCCGCCTTCTTGGCGACCTCGGCCAGCTCGGCGCTCGTGGTGGGCGGCTTCAGCCCGAGCTGGTCGAAGGCGGCCTTGTTGTAGAAGTAGACCAGCGGACCGGAGTCCTGCGGCAGGCCGACAACCGTCTTGCCCACGGTCATCAGCGACATCGACCCCTCGGAGAAGTGGTCCTTGTACTTCTCGGCCTGGGAGGACACGTCGGTCAGCAGGCCGGAGGTGTAGAAGCTTGGGGATCTCGGCGTAGCCGACCTGCGCCAGGCAGGGGCCGGTTCCGGCCTTGACGTCGTTCTCCAGCTTGACGTTCATGTCCGCGGCCTTGCCGTCGAACTTGGTGGCCTCGACCTTCATGTCGGGGTGCTCGGAGTTCCAGCGGGCCACGATGTCGTTGACCTTCGTCATCCCCTCGCCGTCGGGCAGGCGGTGCAGGTAGCGGATGACGCCGCCGGATGAGGACGAGCCGGACGAGCCGGTCGTGGCCGAGCAGCCCGCGGTGAGCATCGCGAAGGCGAGCAGCGAGGCGGCCAGTGCGTGTTTCTTCATGGGATCTTCCTTCTTCGTCATTGAAAAGGCCCGGCTTCTGCCGGAAGGGGCGGGGGCGCGGTGGGGTGATGACATGGTGTTGTCGGTGCCGTCGGTGTTGCCGGTGTTGCCGGCGTTGTCGGTGCGCGCCCGTGAGTGGAGAGTGGATGTGGAACAGGGGTGCTCACTGCGACGCAGCGGTGAGCCACTGGTGTCCTCCTTCCTCCAGACGGACCGTCCGGGGGCCCTGGGGCGTCGGCACCGTCGTGGTGACGGGCTCAGGAGTTGTTGATGACGAGGGTGGTGCGGCCATCGGGGTAGGCGGCCACCTCCACCCTGGGGTCGAGGGCCGCCCAGTCGGAGAACTCCTCCTGGCGGCCCGCGGCCCAGAAGACGGCCCGGTGCAGCAGCCGCGAGTTCTGGGCGCTGTAGGGCAGTCCCGTGGCGTACACCGCCCTGCCCCGACCCAGCTCGTGGACCGCGAGACGGACCTGGCCGTCCGCGGCGTCGAGCACCTGGGTACCGGGGCTGGTGACGACGACGTCGGGGGTGCCCTCGCCGTCGTCGAGGCCGCCGGTCAGGTCCCGGGTGATGAAGTGCTCCTGCACCTCGGGAGGACGACGGCGCGTGCTCAGGCCCCAGCCGATCTCCCGGTCGACGCCCAGGACGTCGGCGAGCTGGAAGGTGACCCCGTGAGCGGGGTGGGCACGGAGCCCCCACCCCGATGAGGCCCCCGCCGGCGGCGACGAAGGAGCTGACCGCGGCCACCAGCTCCGCATCCGCCCACTGCTCGCCCCCGGAGAAGGCGGTGCCCTCGGCGCCCGCGCAGATGAGGACCTTCACGTCCGGGGCCAGGCCGGCGCGCACGTCGTCGAAGGACAGGAACTCCACGTCCACCGGCAGACCCGACAGCGCCTCGAGGACCCCCAGGTAGGTGTAGGTCTGGCGGTACCACAGCGCGTGCGCGACCATGTGCGTCATCCAGGAGCGCAGGCGGCCCCACGAGTTGACGACCGCGACCTTGAAGCCGGGGGTCAGCGGCCGCAGCCCCGCGGAACGCTCGTGGATGGAGCGGAACTCCGCGACGATCTGCTCGACGCGGTCGATGAAGTCGGGGTGCTCGACGGCCAGGGACAGGTAGCCGCCGTAGCCGATCCGGTCCAGGGGGGAGCGCACGATGGCGCGCCGGGCCTCCAGCCAGCTGCGGTTGGCCTCGGTGACGGGGTCGCCGCCCGGGTGGAAGACGTCCGGGAAGAAATACGGCAGGAAGCGGCCCTCCGTGTAGCGCACGTGCGGGATGTCGGCGATCATCCGGCAGGTCGCCCCCGATCCGACGGAGCCGACGACGGCGTCGAGGCCGGTGGTGGCGAAGTGCTCGCCGTAGGGCTCGGTGCCGATCCAGTTGTCGCCCAGGAACATCATCGCCTCCTTGCCCCGGGCGTGGACGGCGTCGGTCAGCTCTCGCACCCGGGAGCAGACGAAGCGCTGCTGGAAGTCGATCCAGTCGCGGAAGGCGCGGGTGGGAACCCGGAAGGGCGAGTTGTAGTAGCCGGCGTCGACGAAGTCCTCGGCGGTCAGGCGGTAGCCGCGCTCCTCCTCGAAGGCCTCCAGGGCGGGGACGCTCACCGAGGCGGAGTAGCCGAACCAGTCGACGTAGCGCTCGGTGGCGTCGGCTCCGTAGACGAGGGTGAAGTGGTAGAAGAAGGTGGTGAAGCGGACCACGTCCACCTCGGGGTGCGTGGAGAGCCAGGAACTCAGGTGGGTGCGCACGTGGGACCACGTGGCCTCGTGGCGCACGTCGAAGGGCTTCTCCTTGACGCGGGTGGGGTCATCGTGCCCAGCCGTTGGTGAGGTAGTTGTACATCTGGGTGGGGTCCCAGGTCTGGACCGCCAGGAAGCTGACGGTGTAGACGTGCCCGGCGATGGCCTCGTGCACGGTGACCGTGCGCCCGTCGGCCTCGATGCCCCACGCGGAAGCGGGCAGCTCCTGGCCGGTGGTGCGGTCGTGGGCCTGCCACCAGCGCGAGATGTCGCAGCCGGTGTCGGGGCGGACCTGGTCGGCGAACCAGGAGGCCAGCAGGTCGATGCTCACGGGGCCGTCGGCGGTGGCGGCGACCCGGTCGGACATGAGGAAGATCCTGGTGGCTTCCTCGGGGTGGGCGTAGGCCCAGGCGTTGTCGCCGCGTCCCACGAAGTAGGTGGCGTAGACCTTGGTGGCCAGCTCCGAGACGATGTCGGGCAGCTCGGTGCCGTCGGAGTTCCGCACGGCGTCGGCACCCAGACGGGCGACGAGGGCCCGGATGTCCTCGTCCATGCCGGTCTGGATCGGCAGGGTGAGGCGTCCCCCACCTGGGAGGGAGCGGCGCTGCGGGCTGGGTCTGGAGAGACATCAGCACTCCTTCGGGCTGAATAGTCTGAACTCCGAACAAACCTACAGCATGCGGCGCCCGCCTGCTACTGGCGAGGTGGTCGATATGCCTGGTGGTGGTTAGGGGAGCGGGCCTGAGGGTCGACCAGGGTGGGGTTGTCGAGCACGGACTCCAGTGCCACCAGGGCCGCCCCGTACGACGAGGCCCACTGGCCCAGATGGGCGGTCTCCAGCCTCACGGCGGCGCGCTGGTCCAGCAGCCGATCCTTCAGGGCGGAGGTGGTGGGGAGACGAACACGTCGGCGAAGGCGGCCAGGTACCCCGACAGTACGATCACCTCGGGGTTGAGGACGTCCGTCAGGATCGCCAGGGCGCGCGCGAGCGCCTGCTGGGAGAGCTCCAGCCTGTGGGCGAGTTCGGCGTCTCCGGCGTCGAAGCGCTGGCGCAGGAGCTCGATGCGCTCATCCAGGGAGGTGGTCTCGTCGCGCACCGCGTCGCCAGGCGGGTACGCCGAGGTCAGGGCCTGCAGGCCGGAACGGGTCTCCCAGCAGCCGTGCCGCCCGCACCGGCACGCCAGGCCCTCAGGCTCCACGGGCATGTGGCCGACCTCGCCGGTCAGGCCCAGCCAGCCGCGCAGGAGGTGGCCGTCGGAGATGATGCCGGCGCCGATCCCCTCGCCGCCAGACAGGTAGAGCAGGTTGCGCACCCCGGTCTGTGCGTAGCGCTCATAGGTGGCCAGCGCGGCGAGCTTGGCGTCGTTCTCCAGCGTGATGGTGGGCACGCTGTCCTTGGGGTTCATGCGGCGGGCGACTGCGTCGCGCACCCGGTCCGCCACGGGGATGTCGTGCCACCCCAGGGTGGAGGAGTAGCGCACGGTGTTGCCGGTGTAGTCGATGATCCCGGGCTGGGCCAGGACGATTCCCGGAACTGTCGTCCCCTGTCGCGTCAGCTGGTCCAGGGCGTGGGACAGCATGGCGGCCACGTGCTCGATCATCCGGTCGGGCAGGTGCTCGGCATCGCCGACGAGCTCGGAACGGCGCAGCACGACCTCCCCGGTCAGGTCCGCGATGGACAGGAGCAGCGAGGCTCCGCTGATCTCCAGGCCTATACCGGCTGCTGCGCGCGGGGCTGTGCGCAGGCCCGTGCTCGGTCTGCCGACGTTGCCGGACAGGTCCGGCTCCTCCTCGATGAGCAGTCCTCGGGAGCACAGCTCGGCCACCAACGTTGATACCGTCGCCTTGGACAGCCCTGTCTCTCGGGTCAGGCGCGTGCGCGACAGTGCGGGGGCTCGTCTGAAGGTGGCGCAGGATGAGCGACATGTTCGAGATGCGCATGTCGGCGTGGGCCCTGGGGCCGTGTGCACCCGGACCTCGAGGGACCCCCAGGAGGTCGGGCCGTCCGCCGGGATCCATCCTGCAGCCGGCACGGCAGTCTCCTCCTCCGTCGGTGCCCCGGTTGGTCCTGCGGACCGCGGGCGTGCGTCTCAGCGTAGTGATTCCGGGTGGGCGGGGAGGTGTTTCGGGGACCCAGCAACCCGTGCCGGCGCGGGCGGGAGCGAGCGGCGGACAAAAGTGAGATGATAATCACATTGTGAGGCCGTGAGGGGTCCAGTTGCACGTATTGATGTTGTTGGTTATGTGCATCGTCCTTGCTCATGGGGTGCAGGACTCCGGCGGCTCCTCGGTATTCGTCGTGATTTCAAGCATTCACGGTGTTGCTGAGCGGTGGTGCGCAGCGGTGCGTGCCAGGTGGGCCCAGCCCTGTTCCGCGGGCGTGGCCACGGGCGCGCCCGTAGGCGTGTCAAGGCCTGAAGTCCGCCGACTTCGCGGAATTCTTCGTCCCTTCACATTGACCGTATGAACTCTCCGCAGCACCATGAAACGGGCCTGCAGCCGCCATGGGGCCCGGAAGCGGCTCTCACAACTCGTCTTCCGGACTCTCGCGGCCAGGCTAGGAGCTAGAACGCGAGGAGTGCTGTGAAAGTTATTGAGGCCAACCATGTCTACAAGGTCTTCGGGCGGCGACCGTCCGATGGCGTCAAGAAGCTCAAGGCCGGCAAGACGCGGGACCAGCTGAGGAAGTCGGGGCAGACCGCGGCCGTCATCGACACCTCCTTCGACGTCGACAAGGGTGAGATCTTCGTCGTCATGGGCCTGTCGGGCTCGGGGAAGTCCACGCTCATCCGCATGGTCAACGGCTTGCTGCCCATCACGGCCGGCAACATGACCCTCTACGGTGAGGACCTGGCGCACGTCTCGAAGTCGAAGCTGCGCGAGCTGCGCCGTGAGTGCGTCTCCATGGTCTTCCAGAACTTCGCCCTCCTGCCGCACCGGACAGTGGGGGAGAACGCCGCTTACGGCCTGGAGATCCAGGGCGTGGGTCGCTCCGAGCGCGAGAGTCGGGCCAAGGAGGCCCTGTCCCTGGTCGGCCTCGAGGGGTGGGGCGGATACAAGCCCGGGGAGCTCTCGGGAGGAATGCGTCAGCGGGTCGGTCTGGCCCGGGCGTTGGCCGCCGAGACCGACATCCTTCTCATGGATGAGGCCTTCTCCGCGCTCGACCCGCTCATCCGCCGGGAGATGCAGGATCAGCTCATCGACCTCCAGGGCAAGCTCGGTAAGACGATCCTGTTCATCACCCACGACCTCAACGAGGCCATGCGGCTGGGTGACCGCATCGCCATGATGCGTGACGGCCGTGTCGAGCAGGTCGGCACCGCCGAGGAGATCCTGCGCGACCCCGCCTCCGACTACGTCTCACGGTTCGTGGCCGACGTCGATCGTACCCGGGTCCTGACGGCCGGCTCCATCGCGGAGCCCCCGTACGCGGTCCTGGGGTCGGACCGGAGCCCCCGTGCCGCCCACAGCTCCTGCGGGAGAACCAGCCGCCGTGGCTGCTTGTCCAGAACCGCGACCGCTCGCCCTTCGGGTATGTCTGGGAGGACGACGTCGCTCGGGCGGTGAAGGAGGGCTCCGACGTGCTCCCGCTGTCCACGATCCACGAGATGCCGGTCGTGGCGCACTCGACTCCCGTCAACGAGCTGTTCGCCCACGCCGCACAGCACGCGGCCCCCATCGTCGTCGTCGATGACGACGGACGGATCTCCGGCGTCATTCCGCGCGTCACCCTGCTGGCCGCCATCAGCGAGCAGAACCAGGACACCGATGCCTCCAGTGCCGATCCAGCCGGTCCTGACGATGACTCGCAGGACGGCATGGCCGGGCCGGCCGTGGAGCAGACCGACGAGCAGGCCGCCGAGGCCAGTGAGACCACCGAGGCCGAAGGAGCCGACGCCTGATGATTCCTGCACACACTCCTCTTCCCAAGATTCCCCTGGGCAACGCGGTCGAGGTCCTGATCGTATGGATCCAGAACCACCTCCACGGCTTCCTCAGTGCGATCTCCAGGGCCGGAACCCTGGTCAATGACACTCTTGCAGACCTGCTTCTGGCCGTGCCCCCGTTGATCATGGTGGTGGTCTTCGTACTCATCGCCTGGATGGCCAAGTCATGGAGGCTGGCGCTGGGGACCGCCATCACCTTCCTGGTCATCATCTCCCTTGGGCAGTGGCAGAACGCGATGGAGACGCTGGTCCTGGTCACCCTGGCGACCTTGACCGCCCTCGTCTTCGCGATCCCCCTGGGGATCTGGGCATCCCGGAACAAGTACGTCAGCGTCCTCATCCGCCCGGTCCTCGACCTCATGCAGACGATGCCGGCCTTCGTCTACCTCATCCCCTCGGTCCTGTTCTTCTCCATCGGGGTGGTGCCCGGGATGTTCGCCACGCTCGTCTTCGCGATGCCCCGCGGGGTGCGCATGACCGAGCTGGGCATCAAGCAGGTCGACAAGGAGACCGTCGAGGCGGGACGCTCCTTCGGCGCCACCGACTGGCAGATCATGCGGGGCATTCAGCTGCCCCTGGCCGTCCCCACCATCATGGCAGGTGTCAACCAGGTCATCATGCTGGCGCTGTCGATGGCCGTCATCGCGGGCATGGTCGGCGCCGACGGCCTCGGGAAGGAGGTCGTCAAGGCGCTCGCGACGATCGATATCGCCAAGGGCACCGAGGCGGGACTGTCCATCGTGTTCCTGGCGATCTTCCTGGATCGGGTGACTGCGGCCCTCGGGGCGCCGCGGGAGAAGGGCTCGCTGCTCTCACTCATCAAGAAGCGGTGACCCATGACTCGACGACGCTTTTCTGCTTCGCCCTCGCCGGCGCGGGGCACGTATCGAAGGAACGCCATGCAGACCTCCCGCCGCACGTTCACCGCCGCCCTCGCCTCTCTGACGGCAGCGGGCGCTCTGTCCGCCTGCGGTCAGGGTTCCGGCGGGGAAAACGGCTTCGACTCGGTTTTCTTCCGTCATGGAGCGATGGGCTGTCCATGACCCACCTGCTCAAGACCCAGCTGGAGAAGGCCGGCTACCAGATCAAGCTCATGGATCTCAGCGAGGCCGGACCGCTCTACGCCGGCCTCAGCCAGGGGGCGGTCGATCTCTTCCCCTCTGCGTGGCCGGACGTCACCCAGAAGAGCTACATGGACAAGTACCGCACGTACATCGAGGACCTGGGGACCTACTACGACTCGGCCAAGCTGTGCTGGTCCGTCCCGGACTACTCCTCGATGAAATCGATCGAGGACATCAAGTCCCACGCCTCGCAGATCGACAACAAGATCGTCGGTATTGAGCCGGGTGCGGGCCTGACCAAGGTGTCGCAGGAGGACGTGATTCCCGCCTACGATCTGGGGGACATGAAGTTCCTGACCTCCTCCACCACCGGGATGCTGGCCGAGCTCAAGAAAGCGGTCGACGCGAAGAACGAGATCGTGGTCACCTTGTGGCACCCCTTCTGGGCGAACACGACCTTCAACATGCGGGACCTGAAGGACCCCAAGGGGGCGCTCGGCAAGGGGGAAGGGCTTCACTTCCTCGGGCGAGAGGGATTTGCGCAGGAGTACCCGGAGATCGCGAAGTGGCTCGGCTCCATCAAGATGGATGAGGCCACCTACGGCAGCCTCGAGGACCTCGTCGTCAACACCTACGGCGAGGGCCGGGAGGACGAGGCCGCCATCGACTGGGCCAAGAAGCATCCCCAGTACGACTTCAAGAAGTCCTGACGCCGGACGGCCGTGAGTCCTCCTCGGAAGCCTGCGCAACGCGGGGCGGGGGAGGGGCGCAGGGCTTGGGGTGGAATCCGTCGGACGGGGACATTCTGCGCGGCTGGGTGCGTGCCGCTCCGGGCAGGGGCATTCGACGCCGTCGGGCACAGGAATCCGGTCCCCGGACGCGCAGGACGTCCTCGGCCGGTGGGGTCAGGTGGTGTTTGCACCGTTGATGATGTCGTTGAGTTTCTCAGTTGGGGTCTGTCCGTTCAAGACGATGCGGGGTCGGCGGTTGAGGCGGTCCTGGATGGCTTGGACCTGGGTGTCGGTGACATCGGTGAAGCTGGTGCCTTTGGGGAGGTACTCGCGGATCAGGCGGTTGGTGTTCTCGTTGGTGGGGCGCTGCCAGGGGCTGTGGGGGTCGGCGAAGTAGACCGGGATGTCGGTGGCGGCGGTGAAGTCGGCGTGCCGGGCCATCTCGCTTCCCTGGTCCCAGGTGATCGAGGCCCTTACGGCTCGGGGCAGGTCAGCGACCATGGTCTGCAAGGCGGTGGTGACGGTCTGGGAGTCGTGGCCGGCGCCCAGGCGGTGTATGAGCACGAAGCGGCTGGTGCGCTCCACCAGGGTGATCAGGGCGCTGCGCCCGCCGGCGCCGATGACCAGGTCGCCCTCCCAGTGACCCGGCACGGCCCGGTCGGCGGCCTGGGGCGGGCGCACACTGATCTGGGCCCCCTCGATCCAGGGACGCCTGGATCTGCGGGGCAGGCCGGCCAGCGGTGAGCGGGGCAGGCGCCGGGTGCGTCCCGAGCGCAGGGCCTTGTCCACCCGCAGCTGCTGGCGCAGGCTCCCGGCGCCCTGGACGTAGAGGGCCTGGTAGATCTGTTCATGGGATATGCGCATGGACTCATTGTCGGGGTGGGCCCAGCGCAGGCGCGCGCTGATCTGGCGGGGGCTGGCCCCGTCCTCGAGCAGGGCCACCACCTCGGCACGCAGGACTCGATCGGCGTCCAGCCTCCTGGTCTTGGGGCGGGCCAGGCGCTCCTGGGCCGCCGCCGAGGCTCCCTGGGCCCGGTAGACCCCGTCCGGGCCGGTGTTGCGGGCGATCTCCCGCCAGACGGTCTGACGGCACCGTCCCAGAAAGCGGGCGATGGCCCCGGCCGACTCCCCGCGGGCCCGACCCTGAGCGATCAGGACCCGCTCGGCGTCGCTGACGCGCTGCCCGCGCCCGACCCGCCCGGCGCAGGCCGACGCCGACCAGTCCTCACGCCCCCGCCGCCCCGACGAGCGTCTTGATGAGCGTCCTGATGCTGTTGCTGCGTCCTCCACGGCCTGATCGTGCCAGTACCGCCTGGCGGTATCCCGGGTCACCCGGCCTCGGCTCCCGCCCGGGTCAGGGACGCTCCGGCCAGGACGGCCTGGACGACCTTGGCGCGTCTGGCCTGGTCAGCCTCGAGCGTGCCGCCCTGGAGCCGCGCACCAGCTCCACCCCCGCCGCCTGGCACCACCGGCTCACCGTCCCACGCCGGTACCCCAGAACCCGCCCCACCGCCGAAGCCGACTCACCAGCCACCACACGCGCCACCGCATCACGACGCACATCCTGACCAACCCCAGTCCCAGACACAAAACACCCCTCCCACGAGCGGTGCATCCACCACCAGACCCCACCGCCGGAAGGTGGTGCACCCGCTCGCGAGAAATGTCCCCGGCCGGGATCGGCGCCACCAGGACTCGCAGGCCGGGCGCAGTGACCTCGGGTCCTACGGCGCCGCGTGCGTCAGTGCAATGCGGCGGAGCCCGGGGAGGTGCTTGCGGGCGTCGCGGAAGTCGGCTGTGACGTACTCCGGCGGGATCGGTTGGGGCTGGTGGATGCGCTCCTGGGTGGCGTCGTAACCGAGCGAGGTGTCCCACGGCCTCTCAATGAGGGCGACGAAGGCCATGAACGGCAGCCACGTGAGAACCGTCAGGGCCGTCGTCGACGCCGCCGGTGCGAGGAGACGGGCGGCCAGGAATCCCGCGACCGCGGGGCAGGTCGCGGCGATGCTGGTCAGCAGCAGGCCATGAGAGTCCCTCGACCGCCAGGCCCGCATGATGAGCCGGTGGGCCGAGGCGTCGATGATCTCGCGAATCGCCACCGCCACCAGGGAGAACAAGCACGCCCGGATGAATCCCAGTCCGGCGCCGGTCAGTGCCGACCAGATCAGCACGATGACCGTCAGTCCGAACGCGCTGGGCAGTCCGAGAACCAGGCGGCCCACGACCATCGCGGAGACGGGCGTGACGGGTCTCCAGCGATGTCGGCCCGTATCGCCCCGCCCTGTGCTGCTCCGGCTCATGACGTCCCTTCGACCTGATCGCGAATTCAACCGCGCGAGTTATTCTACAAAAGCCCGCGGAAGGCCGCCTGCGCCCATGGCCGCGGTCGGCGTCGGTGTGGGACCGGACGGCGGCGTCCACTGACGGCGTCCACTCACGGCGTCCACTGACGGCGTCGGCTGGTGGCGTCGGACGGTGTGCTTCGGAGTTCCGCGGGCGTTCGTCGAGGTGGGGCCCCGCCACCCTTGTTCCGGTTTCATCATGTTGATTGAAGATCGTGCGTATTCTGTTGCCCGTGAGTCCGGACCAACAGCATGCCAACGGCGAGATCGACATCGCCTCTCTCCATGCTCAGGACTCCACCGGTCTGCTGGATCGCATCGACCGCGTCGTCGTCTGGGACATCCCCTGACGACACCGTTTCGCGGCATCACCCGTCGCGACGGCGTCCTGCTCCACGGCCCCGGGGGCTGGGGTGAGGTCGCGCCGTTCTGGGACTACGGGTCGGAGGCCAGTGCTCCCTGGCTCGCCTCCGGGCTGTCCCAGGCCCTGGGAAACTCCGTCCTTCCCCGCTACCGCGAGACCATCTCCGTCAACGTCACCGTCCCCGAGGTCGGCGCCGAGGACGCTGCCGAGCTGGTGCGGGTCTCCGGAGCCAGGACCGCCAAGGTCAAGGTCAGCGGTAGCGGTGACAAGCGCTCGTCGGACCTGGAGCGCCTCGAGGCGGTCCGCTCGGCCCTGGGGCGTTCCGGGAAGGTGCGCATCGACGTCAACGGCGCCTGGGACCTGGACACCGCCCGTGAGAACCTGCCCCTCGTGGACCGGGCCGCCGGAGGACTGGAGTACGTCGAACAGCCCTGCGCCACCGTCTCACGACCTGGCCGACCTGCGCCGCACCGTCGATGTGCCCATCGCCGCGGACGAGTCGATCCGGCTATCGGCCAATCCCATGGAGATCGTCCACCGGCGCGCCGCCGACGTCGCCATCCTCAAGGTGGCCCCGCTGGGCGGGTGCACCGGGCCCTGGACATGGCTGAGCGCCTCGGGCTGCCGGCGGTCGTCTCCTCGGCCCTGGACACCTCCGTAGGCATCATGACCGGCGCCACCCTCGCCTTCAGCCTGCCGTCCCTCAGCCACGCCTGCGGCCTGGGGACCGTGCGCCTGCTCAGCCAGGACGTCGCCGACCCCAGCGTTCTTCCCAGCAACGGGAGCCTGCGTCTTGACGCCGCCACCCCCGTCTCCGAGCGTCTCCTCAACGAGGTCAAGGCGGGGCCCTACCTCACCAGGCACTGGCAGACGCGCCTGCTGCACCTGGCCGGTGCCCTGCACGCCCGCCGCCAGCGCGAGGCCCGCGATCCGAGCCGGGCCGTGGCCGGGCTGCCGCTGTAGCCCCTGCCCGAACCGTGCGGTGGGCTCACCGGGCCGTCCTACTGTGACTAATCGCAGCACAGAGCAGGCCGCGTGCTCTCGTATCCTCGCCCCTGTGACCGACTTCCCGGAGAGCTCGCAGCTCCCGCCCGCCATGGCCGACGCCCGCAGCCTCGTGGCGGCCCTCTTGGCCGAGGGTGTGCGTGAGATCGTCCTGTGCCCGGGATCGCGCAGCGCCCCGCTGGCGGATGCCCTGGCGGATGCCGCCGACGCCGGGCACCTACGACTGCGCGTCGTCCTGGACGAGCGCAGCGCAGGCTTCATCGCCCTGGGGGCCGCCCGCGCCCACGCCCTGACCGGGCACAGTCGCTGCGCCGCCGTCGTGACCACCTCGGGGACGGCCGTCTCCAACCTCCACCCGGCCGTCAGCGAGGCCGACGCCGCCGGAATCCCCCTGCTTGTCATCAGCGCCGACCGTCCCCACGAGCTGGTCGGCACCGGCGCCAGCCAGACCACCGAACAGACCGGGCTCTTCGCACCGGCCCTGCGCCTGGGCATCGACCTGCCCGCCGACCTGGCCGCCGACCTCGGAGACGGTGCGGCCGACGCCGCCATCACAGGGCAGGTGCGCCGCGCCGTCGTCGCGGCCACCGGGGCCCTCAGTCGGGATCCCGGGCCGGTTCAGATCAACGCCCGCTTCCGCCCGCCCCTGACGGCGGACGGCGCAGTGCCGGCTGTTCCGACGCGGCCCGGCCCGCCGGCGGCCACGGCTTCCCGGGCAGCGGTACCGGCCCGCGCCCTGGTGGTCGATGATCGCCAGCAGGCCGGCCACGGCTCCCCATCGGTGGGGAGGGGGCTCGTCGTCGCCGGCGACACCGCCCACCCGGCCGTCGGTGCCCTGGCCAGGTCTCTGGCCGAGCACCTCGACTGGCCGCTCCTGGCCGAACCCACCTCCCAGGCCCGCAGCGGCACCCAGGCCCTGATCCGTTACGCCGAGCTGCTGGGTACCCCGGCGGGCCTTGCGCTCACTGAGCGCACCGATCACCTCCTCGTCCTCGGCCACCCCAGCCTCAGTCGATCCGTCACCGCGCTCCTGGGGCGCGAGGACCTCGATATCACCGTCCTGACCGAGCACGCCCGGTGGACCGACGTCCCCGGGCGGGCCCGACGGATCATCCACGTCGACGGTCCCGATCAGGAGTCTGTCGACGACGTCGCCCTCCAGGCGGTCCGGCTGGTCGCCGCCCTCGGTCTGGAACGGGCCGATGCGGCCTGGACCGACTCCTGGCGCCAGGCCGTGGTGGATCTTCCTGATCCGGGCCGCTCCAGCAGCGCCGACGCCGTGGTCCGGGCCGCGTGGGAGGCGAGCCTGGCTCCCGACACCCCCACCCTCCTTCTGGGCTCCTCCATGACGGTGCGGCGCCTGGACCGACTCGCCCAGCCCGGTGGCGCCGCCCCGAAGGCTGTTGCGAACCGCGGCCTGGCGGGCATCGACGGCACCATCGCCACCGGCATCGGACTGTGGATGGCCTCGGGCCGACCGGTTCGTGCCGTGATGGGAGATCTCGCCTTCCTCCACGACGCCATGTCCATGAGCCGGGGCGTGCGTGAGGAGGAGCCCGACCTGCAGGTGATCGTCGTCGACGACGGCGGGGGTGCGATCTTCTCCCACCTTGAGTACGCCCACACCACGCCGTCTGGTCGGTTTGAACGGCTTTTCACCGCCCCCCAGTGTGCGAGTATTGCTGCACTGGCCACCGCCCTGGGGGCCCGGGTCCATGTCCCCGATGATGTCGCGGCCCTCCGGAGGCTCTTGGCCGAGCCAGTCGACGGCCTGAGCGTCGTCGTCTGGGAGACCACGAGGCACGGTCCTCACGCCGTGACAACACGAATAACGATAGAGATGAACAGCAGCCAGCGGCATAGGACCTGCGGAAGACGGCTCGGCTCACCCCGAACTCGCCGCAGGACTCCCAGCCCGCTGCGACACAACGGTTACACGATCCACAGCACAGCCTCAGGGAATCATCGGAAACGGTACAGAGCCCGGGTGTTGTCTACCCGTGGATCTGGAGAGGGCGACACGCCCGAGGAGGAGCACAGATGAGCGGATACGACGAGGCGAACCCGGAGGCCCACCGGCCCACTGAGCCCGGAGCGGCGGCAGACGACAGTCACTCCGGTGTCGACTCCTGGTCCGTCGGCAGCCAGGGCGGCCCGGGTGCGGCGGTCTCCGGCAGCGAGGCCCAGCGCTCGACTGAGAACCAGGAGAACCAGGTCGGCTACGATGACTCGTCTCAGGCCCACGCCGCCGACGGTCCTCGCCCCGAGCCGGTCCCGCCTCAGAGCGCAGACGCGCAGCGCTGGGACGACACCCGGCAGCTGCCCACCGAGCCGCCCACCTCGCAGCTGCCCGCCGACCGGTCCGCGCCGGTCTACGCTGACTCCGCCCAGGGGCAGTACCAGCCCCAGCAGCAGTCGTACCAGGAGTCCCAGTCGCAGCCTCAGCAGCAGCCTTATCACCAGGGCCCGTACCCCGCCTCTCAGGAGCAGCAGGCCTACTTCGGCTCGCCCTACACGAGCGTCCCGACGACGCCCGGTGGCTACGCGGCGCCCGGCGCCCCCACCGGGGAGTCCTTCTACGCGACCTCGAAGGCCGCAGGCAGTGAGGACGGCACCGCGAGGCGCCGCGGGCCGGGCTGGTTCGCCCTCGTGGCCTCTGTGGTGGTCGCCTCCCTGCTGGGCGCCGGTGGTGCCGTCGGGGCGGTCAACTACATGGACGCTCGCGGTGGGAACGCCGCATCGCACTCCTCGGCCGCGCCCACCGCGATCGCCACCGGTGACACGACCCAGACCGTCGACAGCACCGGTCAGGCCCCCGACTGGGAGGCCGTCTCGGCCGCGGTGTCCAATGCCGTCGTGTCCATCGCCATAACCACCGGCAACGGCAAGGCCCTGGGGTCCGGAGTCATCTTCGACAAGGAGGGGGCACATCATCACGAACAACCATGTGGTGGCGGGTGCCTCGCAGATCCTGGTGACGCTGGCCGATGGCCGCGTCTACGAGGCCGAGCCCACCGGTACCGACCCTGCCACTGACCTGGCGGTCATCCAGCTCAAGGACGCCCCCGACAACCTCACTGTCGCCCAGCTCGGCGACTCCGACAAGCTGGCCACCGGTCAGGACGTCATGGCCATCGGTAACCCGCTGGGCCTGTCCTCCACCGTCACCACCGGCATCATCTCGGCCCTGGACCGTCCTGTCATCAACTCCCAGAGTGAGGACGGCTCAGGAGGAGGCTCCCCGTCCTCGGCGGTCTACACCAACGCCATCCAGATCGACGCCGCCATCAACCCCGGCAACTCCGGCGGGCCGCTCTTCGACGAGAAGGGGCGGGTCATCGGGATCACCAGCTCCATTGCCACCATGGGGAGCTCCAGTGGCGGTGAGGGTGGCTCGGGAAGCATCGGCATCGGCTTCGCCATTCCCGTCAAGCTGGCGGACAAGGTCGCCAAGCAGCTCATCAAGTCCGGCACGGCCACCCACGCCTACCTGGGCGTTAAGGTGGAGACCGGTGGCGCCGAGGTCGACGGCGAGATGCGCGCCGGTGCCAAGGTCTCCTTGGTCGAGGGCGGCTCACCGGCGGACAAGGCCGGCCTGAAGAGGGACGACGTCATCATCGCCATCGATGGCAAGACCACCTCCCAGGGGTCGGCGCTGACCGGTTACGTACGCCAGTACTCCGCCAACGACAAGGTCAAGCTCACGGTCATCCGCGACTCCAAGAAGCAGGACATCGACGTGACCCTGGCCGAGCGTAAGGACTCCTGACCGGGAAGGCTCCTGACTGCTCTACCGAGACCGACGGCTCCAGGGTCCAGGAGCCGTCGGTCCGTTCTTCCTCGGTGGGTTCCAGGACGGCGAGGACGGTGCTGAGGGCCTCGGGGCCTGAGAGCTGGCGCGCAGCCGGCCATCGGTGGAGAAGGTGCTCAGAAGACGCTCTGAGCTGGCGCATGCTCATAGGGAGGTAACTCATGGGGTATCGCAGCTCGTGATGGTTCATCAAGATGATGATGGCGTCGCCTTGGTGGACTCCAACTAGTTGGGGGTGGGTCTTCCAGGGGATCTCGTTGGTGTGTCCGTTGATCTGGGTGAGTTCGACGCCGGTGCTGCTCAAGGAAATCCGGCGACGAGTGGGTACTCCCGCTTTGAGAACCGGGATCAAATAAATAATACCAATTGTGCCTGCGATCAGAAGAGCAGCAGGCGCTACCCACTCCCCGACTTCTCAGAGGAAACAGGAAGATGCCGACTGCAAGACATCCGCTAAACAATACTAGCGTTCCGAGCTCCCATAGGATCAGTGTACGCGTGGTTGTCAAAGTTATGCTTCTACCGTCTCGCCGCCAATATTGTCGCCCATTTCGTATTCCTTTTCTCAAGAGTGCTTGAGAAATGGAGTAAGATATGAGTGGTACGGCGGAGTAGAGGAATCCAATAGCGGTTACGAGTTCCGCGCTCTGATATGCTGCGAGGGCTCGCGACGATAGTGCTGATGGTGGCGAGCGAAAACAGCAAAAGCCCTTTCGGACGACCGCTGTCAATTTTTGTGCCGGACAACATTCTGCGATGGGTTTCTGATGGGGTCATTTAAATGCTTCTCGTAAATTGCTTGCTTCCTGCCTACAACTGAGTATTGGGAATGTGCAGTTGTGACGCTGCTTTCTTGTGCACTTGAGGTTGGTGATGTGTCGGCGTAGTTGCCGAGATGAGCGAGTTCGTGTAGCTCTCAGGGGGTACTTAGTTGGAGCGGTCTGACAAATAGTCCAATGCTTCTCATGGTTGTATGATCAAAGATCCGGCGGTTGAGGCGATCTATGTAAAAGGTTACTCAGGGGTGCAGTCGTGGGTTTGAGCGGTGGTGTGTTCTGCAAGGGTGATGGCTTGTTCCTGTGGGAAGATTCTTGTCGCCAGACAAAGCCCCACAGGAAACGAGCCATCATCGTGCAGCATACCACCGGGTTGAGTGTCCGCCAGTTTGCCCAGCTGGCCCAGCGGATGACTCAGAGCGAGCCGTTGCATCCCGTCCCTGCAGTCCTCGGGGTGATCGGGTCGCTACGGGCGACACTGATCTACCTGCGTCACAACCTGCCCCAGGTCGCCATCGGCGAGCTGCTCGGCATGTCCCAGCCCACCGTCTCCGGACCGTCAAGGCACTGACCGAGCTGGTCACCCTGGCTCTGGACGGCTACCTCGTCACCTCCGAGGAGGTCGTCCCCAACTGCGACTTATGCCCTGGACGGAACTCTTCTGCCCTGCTTGAGTTGGAGGCCCACCCGAGCTGTGCTCGGGCAAGCACGAGCGCACCTCGATGAGTGTCCAGGTCTTGGATACCTCCGCCGGTCGCCTGGTGTGGGTCTCAGATCCCTGCCCGAGCTCGACCCACGATGTCGCCGCCCTGGACGCTTCCGGCCTGCTCGAGGACCTCGACCCCGTAGGATGGGTCGCCGACAAGGGCTACATCGGTAGAGGAATGATCGCCCCACCCAGAAATCCCGCAGGCAGGAAGCCCGCAAACGTCGCCAGGCAAGTCAGCCGCGGCATCAACCGGATCAGGTACATAGTCGAGCAGGGTCAACGCCCACATCAAGACCTGAAAGATCCTCAAGGAGGACTACCGACGCCCCCTGAATACATTCCCATAAACCATCACAGCCACCCTCCTGCTATACACCTACACCACTACCCCCTGAATAACCTTAAAAGTATGCGTGCGCCGCGATTTCAGTTGGTAAACACGCTCTTCCAACCTTCGTAGGCCGTGTCTCCCACCCAGTTGGCGGCGTCCTTAATTCCCTCGTCAATGCGTTCCCGTGTGCGGAGCGGAACTGTGTTTTCATAGGCTTTCCCTACGCCCCCAAAACGATTGCTCCGCCAACTAAGACCGTCGCTCCCGCGGTGACCCAAACAGGGGCTGATGCGGCAGTTGCAACTGCGCCGACTCCAGCTGCGACCACAAAACCTGCAGCGGTTTCAATGCCAACTTTACTTGGAGAGTTTCCGTTGTATATCTCCCATCCTGAGAGCGCCAAGGTTAAGGCGGTTCCCACGCGTTTGCTTACTTTCGCTGCTTTGGCCGAGAATGCTGGATCTCCACCTTTGGCTTTGGCGGACGCTTCTGCTCGTCTGGTTACAGAGTCCGGATTAGGGGCCTTTTGGCCTCTTTTTGACTTGCGGATTTCCTGATTGGGCGGCAGCTCGTTTTGCTGCGGCGGGTGTTGCTCTTTTAACGAGAGAGTTATATGTAGGTCCAAGGAATATGTTTTCAATTCCGTATGTTGTGAATTCAATGCTTCCGTCTTGCAGTGCCTTCACCTGAAGTTCGTATAAGGGGGACTGACTGTTGATAGTCATGTGTTGAGCGACCCAGTCGGTGAGCTTTTTTCGAGTCTCGTTGGCGTCTTGTTGGAGGTCGTCAAATAGCTGCGCCTTTTCGAGATACTTTGTATACTCGTCATGGGCGGTTTGCCAGGTGCTCTTCTGCTTTCCGGTGGCGCTTTTAGGTAGGTCTCCTGGATCAGGGACCGAGTCCGGGGCTTGGATGTAGCGATCGTCTCGCACGGTTAGGTTGCCCGCCTTTGCGTCATCGCGATATCCGGCCATGTCTTGCTTGCGCCAGAAAACCTGGTCATGCCAAGAATTAATGACATCGATGATGGGGATTAACTCCTCGTAGGCGCTTTGGCATCCTTTTTCTAAGATCTTCAACATATTCATTGAGCGCACTTCCGAACTCTCCTGAAATTTTTGAGCGGTGAGGTGCCGATTGGAGCAGCCAGGTCATTGCTGAGTGGAATCCTAATTGTAACTTACTGAGCCAGTCGGCTGCTGTGGTGATATCGGCAGGGCTAACGTCAATGAGAGTGTCTATTTCGGCTACGCAGGTGTTAGTCATCAGGAATCTCCTTGGCGAGTTTGCGAATGTTGGCGGCGGTATCGCTGTCCACTCCGCTGATGGCGTCAACGCCATCACGAACGGCGGAAAATCCATACGACGCTGCTTGTCCGAAGGTTCCTGATGCTTCGGCAAAACTTGACAGGGCGAAAGTGATATAGGGTCTCCCTTCGCCGTATTTTCCCGACGAGGGCATGGTGCTAGCGTTCGCCTCGAGATCGTCTTGCGCCAGGTCGAAGGCTGTTTTTACTTCTTGTGCCTCGTCATAGTCGATCTTCAGTTGTTCCTTACTCACAGACCGAGCCTCCCGTCCTCTTCGTCAGGTCCGCGCCATAGTTCCTTGGGCATGGCCATGTCAAGGTAGATGACATCGTATGGATGGTCTGCTTCAAGTTCATGGAGTCGGTCCGTATGGCACAGGATCCATGGTTGGTGCGGTCCCATGCAGTCCGCGAGACGGTCCAGCGCGGTATATGCCAGCAAAGCGGTCCGTCCGTCCTTCGTGCGGCGCATCTCCACCTCGGCGCCCCACTCTCCCGGCGTGCGGCACGGTAGATACACCACCGGTGGAACAACGGGCCGTTGAGGCTCGCTCGCAACTGTCTGTTCAGGGGAAGAATCCATAAAGGTACGGTAACAGAGCTTGTGCGGCCTTGTCCTGAAGTATTGGCGTCCAGGACCCGTTCGCTCGCCGGCGTGTCGGGCAGGGCTCAGCCGGGTACGCCCAGCGCCCCC